>Ga0228653_1000037_pt1 | contig 40605 bp, 36 predicted proteins | sample 65DmetaG_FD_182745 | JGI IMG/M metagenome (GOLD analysis project Ga0228653, IMG submission 182745) | Seawater microbial communities from Monterey Bay, California, United States - 65D | ecosystem: Environmental > Aquatic > Marine > Coastal | place: USA: California | collected 2016-11-02
CAAAATCAGGTTTCCAATTAATATCAGATAATTTTTCTTCAAGCCCTTCATATTCTCCAGATCTCACTGTGGCCAAATTTCTGCGATCTTCATTGGTAGCAGCATTTTCATAAAAATATCCAGATATACCCAATTCCTCGCCAACTCTTTTCCCTAGCTGATGAGCATATTTTGTAGTTTCATCCATTGAAATATTTGCAATTGGTACTAATGGACAAACATCGGTAGCACCAAATCTTGGGTGTTCTCCAGTTTGTTTAGTCATATCTATCAGTTCACTAGCTTTTTTAATAAGCTTAAATGCAGCTTCTATTACCTTGGAGGGTTCTCCAACAAATGTAATTACTGTTCTGTTTGTAGCCTTTCCTGGATCTATATCTAAAAGTTTTACACCTTCAACTTCAGTAACAACATTTGCAATTGTTTTGATTTTTTTTAAATCTCTTCCTTCGCTAATATTTGGAACACATTCAATAATTTGTTGGTTTATCATTATATCTTTGATTTGTATGTAAAAGTTATAGGATTAATGACCTATTACATTAATGGTTAAATCTAATAAAAACAATTATATAATTTAATTTTTTGATTTCAATATTTTATGAAGGTAGAAAGATCTTACGAATAACATTAAAATAATAGGAATTAACACAAAAGAAAACTCTTGTAAGCCAAAGAAATATCCATTAATTCCATTAAATCTTCCTAATATAAAAACGAAAAGAGTAATTAAGAGCAATGTTAAATAGAATTTTATGTAATTAACTATCCAGTTGGGCATATTATTTTGCAAAAGAATACATGCCACAAAAAGGTTAGGAAAAAATGCCCATAAAAAATTAAAGTTATTTGGTGTTGTAGAATGATTGGTAAAAAACCATAAAAAACAGATCACTAGTCCCAGAAGGCCAGTCACAAAAAATATTGAGAAATCCAATAGCTTAGTTCTTTTATTCCTTTTTTGATCTCTGTAGGTTATAATTATTGTGAGTAAAAGAGCAATTGAAAATATGAAAAATGGATTATACCATTTAGGTTTAATTTTTATCTCTTTAAAGTTTAAGAGTAGTTTTTCGTTTTTAACTAAAGGGGTATCTACATTATTTTTTAATTTATTAGCTTTTCTAAACGACTCATAAACATAATCTGGTAAGTACATATAATCTTCAGCAGTTATTGCTTTGTCTAAAGTATTTCCAAGCGCTAAATTAATACCAAAATTACCCCAAGTATTCCAATGAAGCTCTTTATCCATCAGTTGTCTCATGGTATAACTATCGTTAGAAAATGATGATGGAAAATAAACCCTATTACCAAGAATATCTTTTGTTATATCTCTCAATTTGGTGGCACAGTTATTAAAGTAAGGGTCGTATAAGTATTCTGCGTTATGAGGCAACACATTTTGTTCTAATAATGCATACATATCTTGTTTTTCTACTTGAGATAAATTTAGAACTTGTTCTTTCATCCATCTTTTTTGATAGTTATAACTGGTTATAAATCTTCCAAATGATTGTTTCCCAACTTTGTATAATAATCTACCTTTTACAAAATTTGTGTAGAAATTGGGTTGATTAAAATCAAATAACCCATAATTAAATATATTATCCATACCAATTACAGGATCACTTACTCTTATGGCACTATGGCCAAAAGCTTCATATAAGATATCTCCTGGACCTACAGTAATAATACTTATTTCTGACTGCTTTGATAATTTATATTCTTGAGATTGAATGTTTTGAAGTATGCTAACAAGTAATAAAATAAAAAAATAAGTTTTCTTCATGTCTTATCGTCTAAAAAAACTGTAATCAATTTTTACAGAAAAAATATTCGAAAATAATGCATTTCCAAGGCTCCCAATGTTGGTTAGTGCATAGTCAATTTGAATACCGTTGTATAAAAAACCAACACCAAAGTTAGGTTGTAGTGATAAGTTTTTACTTCCATCAAATTCTGTTGTATTTTGGAAATTTCCAATACCTGCCCTTAAAAATACAAAATCATCATAATCTAACTGAAATCCTAAAGCTGGATCTATGCTAGCTATACTTGTTGATATTAAATCATTGGTTTTGGCAAATCTCATATTCAAATCTACCTCTGTTAGAAGATGAAAAAAGCGTCCTAGCTTAAGTGATCGTGCTACACCAAATTGAATTTTAGGTTTTGTTATTTCGGTAGTTTCAGGCAGTTCTTGATTTTGACCCGGAATTGCATTTTGAACTGACGCAAAAGCATCTGAATCTATAGTCCATATATTAAAGGTTGTGGAAATATCTCTTATCATTAATCCAAATTTCCAATTATCTCTTTCATATTGAATTCCTGCATCTAAACCAACACCCCATGAATTTGCAAAATCACCTATAGTTCTTCTTACTATTTTGGCATTCATTCCAAAATAAACATCTTTAAAAATTATATTTCTTGCATAGGATAGGGTTAAGGCATAATCTGCCGCTGAAAATAAACTAATTCTATTAAAATCAATATTACCTTGATTATCAATTAATTCTGTAGTGTTCAAAATATCATCTACTCCAAATCTTATGATTGAGACCCCTAGAGCACTTCGTTTGTCTATTGGCATTGCAAAAGCTGCGTAGTTATAATTAGCGATACCAGCAAAATAGGAGGAATGCATAAGTGAACCTTGATAATCTTTAATATTTACCAAACCAGCTGGATTCCAATATCCAGAATTTACATCGTTAGAGGTGGCCACAACAGATTTACTCATTCCCAATGCAGCTGCATCTACACCAATGGTTAAAAATTCATTGGAGTAATTTCTTAATGCTTGTGCATTAATTATGATAGGAAATAATAGAAAAAGTAAAAAATGTTTTTTTTTCAATGGATTACATAATTATAAAGACAAATATCCTAATATATTATTGAAATAACTTTACATTTTAATAGATATTGTGTCAATTACCCATTGTCTTTTATAAACTCAAGTATTCTATTCTCCAACCATCTATTTTTTTTAGTAAAAAAACTAGAGATAAATCCAACATGCCCTCCATGTTTTGTTACTTCCAAATAAAAAAAATCAGATTTCTTAGCTTCTTTATACGGATAACATTCTTCAGCTAAAAAGGGATCATCTGATGCAGTAATTAATAGAACTGGTTTTTTAATTGAAGACAAATAGGGCTTAGAACTGGCTTTTTCCCAATAATCTTCTGGCCCCAAAAATCCTGATACAGGAGCTGTATATAACCCATCAAATTCTTTAAATGTTTTAGATTTTAATAGTTTCTTGATGTCTAAATTAAACTCTGGATATTTCTGTTTCTTGATGAGAATTTTTTTTCTAAGGGATCTTAAAAATTTATACATGTATATTTTATTCTTTGGAGAACCCATTGTTTTACTTGAACTAGCTAAATCTACTGGAACAGAAACAGCAACGCCACAAGAAACTTTATCTGATATTGTTTTTACATATTCACCAAAATATTTTAAGGTCATATTTCCTCCAAGACTATAGCCTACAACCATTATTTTATCATAGGAATAATTTTCAATCAAATAGTTAATTACAAATTCTAGGTCCTCTGTCTTTCCACTGTGATAGGTAGTGAGTAATAAGTTGTCTTCTCCACTACAACCCCTTAAGTTAAAGGATACTGTATCGTAACCAGCTTTATTTAGCTCTGATGCTGCAGCTAAAACATATTTAGATTCTGAGCTTCCTTCTAAACCATGAATGAGAACAACTAATTTCGATGAATTTACTTTTGAAAAATCTAAATCAATGAAATCATTATCCCAAGTTGAAATTCTTGTTCGATTATAGTTATGAGACTCTTTCATAAAAATGGATCTATACATGGTACTGAAATGACCATTTTTAAATGGAAATGAAGGAGAGAACTTGGATTTTATGATGGGCATAGCTATTTTAAATAATAATTGGCAAATATGCTTAAAAAATCATGATATTTAAAATCACCCAAAAGGTTTTACTATTTTAGCAAATGAAATATTAATTATGAGAATTAAAAAACACATACCAAATATAATTACTCTCGGTAATCTTTTATGTGGAACCTTAGCAACTATATTTGCTGTAAGTGGTTATTTTGAAATGACGGCATTGTTTGTTGTATTAGGTGTTTTCCTTGATTTTTTTGACGGTTTTTTTGCTAGGATTTTAAAAGTTCCAGGAGAACTCGGAAAACAATTAGATTCATTAGCAGATATGGTAACCAGTGGTGTTGTTCCGGGTATAGTACTCTTTATTTTGTTAGGAAATAATCAACAAATGCCATATAAAATAAATACAGAATTTGAGGTTTCTATGGGGCTTCCACTGATAGGACTACTAGTAACTTTAGCAGCCTGTTTAAGATTGGCAAAGTTTAATATAGACGAAAGACAAACCGATTCTTTTATTGGCTTACCCACACCAGCCATGAGTCTATTTGTCATCTCTTTACCTTTGATTCAAATGTATACAGAAATAGATTTTGCAAAAGACCTTATAGCAAATAATTACTTTTTAATAGGAGTTACATTTTTTTTTAGTTATTTGATGAATGCAGAACTTCACTTATTTTCTCTAAAGTTTAAAAATTATAGTTTAAGTGAAAATTTATTTAAATATATATTAATAGCCCTTTCCATAATTTTATTGTTTACTATTAAATATTTAGCAATACCTATAATAATATTAAGTTATATTCTTTTATCAATGATAAAGAATATTATGAATAAGGCTTAGAAGATTTTTTTTCTTTTCAATTCAAAATCTTTTCCAAGATAAACTTTACGAACTAATTCATCTTGTGCCAAGTCTTCTGGAATACCCTCTTTTAAGATTCCTCCTTGATACATTAAATAAGTTCTATCGGTGATGGCTAATGTCGCTTGAACATCGTGATCTGTAATAAGTATTCCAATATTTCTATCTTTTAAATGTGCAACAATACTTTGAATGTCTTCAACAGCTATAGGATCTACTCCAGCAAAAGGCTCATCTAATAGTATGAATTTTGGGTCAGAGGCCAAACAACGAGCAATTTCAGTTCTTCTTCGTTCTCCTCCAGACAACAAATCACCTCTATTTTTTCGAACATGGTTAATATTAAACTCCTCAATTAATGATTCTAATTTAATTTTTTGTTCTTTTTTTGATAAATCTGTAAATTGAAGGACAGACATTATGTTATCTTCAACAGATAATTTTCTGAATATAGAGGCTTCTTGAGCTAAATAACCAATTCCCTTCTGAGCTCTCTTGTACATTGGATAACTAGTGATTTCTTCATCATTTAAAAATATTTTACCACTATTGGGTTTAATCATTCCAACAATCATGTAAAAAGAGGTAGTTTTTCCGGCTCCATTAGGTCCTAGCAACCCAATAATCTCTCCCTGCTTAACCTCTAAAGAAATCCCTTTTACAACTTGCCTACCACTGTAGTTTTTAGCAATATTTTCAGCTCTTAAAATCATTATTTATTGTATGAGTTACTATTTCTTAACTAGTTCTTTTACGACTAAATAAAAATAACAATTATAATTTTTAAAAGTCTTAATTTATTTAATATGTGGTAAGATAAAAAATAATCATTAAGAATTACTTTCTAGAGCTTCCCAAAATTCATAAGCCCTTCTCAAGTGAGGAATTACTATAGTACCTCCAACAAGAGTTGCTATAGAAAGACTTTCCATTATTTCCTCTTTGGATATACCTTCCTTAAAACAGGTTTCTAAGTGATAGGCAATACAATCATCACATCGTAAAACAGTAGAAGCTACTAGACCTAATAATTCTTTTGTCTTTACGGGTAAATGACCTTCTTTAAAAGCATTGGTATCTAAATTGAAAATTCGTTTTATGATTTTATTATCATTACTTAATAATTTATCATTCATCTTAGAACGATAATTATTAAATTCAGTTACTTTATTAATTGGCATTTTTTTGCTGTTTTTTAATCACCCATTTAGAGACTTTGATACTTATTTCATATAAAATTAACACAGGAATAGCAACAATAACCTGACTAGCTACATCTGGAGGGGTAATAATTGCTGCCAATATTAGTACTAATACTAAAGCATGTTTTCTGTAGTGTTTTAAAAATTCTGGTGTTATTAAACCAATTTTTGTAAAAAAATAAACAAGAACAGGCAATTCAAACATAATTGACACTCCTAGAAGCATATTAGTAATTAAACCTATATGAGCCTCCATGGTGAATTGATTAACTAATTTGTCACTTATTTGATACGTGTATAAAAAATTAACTGAAATAGGAGCTATAACATAAAAGCTAAATAAAACACCAATAAAAAATAAAAATGATGCAGTTAATATAAATCCTCTTGATTTTTTTATTTCATTAACATGTAATCCTGGTGAAATAAATTTCCATAATTCCCATAAAATATATGGGAAGGCTACAATAAAACCTAAAATAAATGAAGACCATATAGAATTCATTAATTGTTGAGTAGGTTTTAATACTTGTAATGTATTGGGGTAATCTAAGCTGCAAAAATTACTATCCACACCAAAAAAAGAGAAAAAATCACAAAATAATCTGTAGGTAATGAAATTAGGATCAATGTGAGCAAGTAGAAATTCATTATACACAAATTCTTGAATGGAAAATAGACCAATTCCGATAATAAAAATTGAGGCAATACTTCTAACTAAGTGCCAACGAAGTTCTTCAAGGTGATTTAAAAATGACATTTCTTTTTCCTGGGTCATCGAAAAAAATCTTTTTTAATTAATAAACTTTATTTTTATCAAAATAAAAAAAAGTCATATATTTAAGTAATTAAAATAAGTTGCAAATTTACTATAAAAATAAGAGACTACAACTATTCTAATCGTATTGTTTCCCAAATACACTAGCTATATAATGCTTAAATATATACAATGAATATATACCCACCTTTAAAAAAATATTTTGGTTTTTCTCAATTCAAAGGTTTACAAGAAGAAGTTATAAAAAGTATTCTTCAAAAGAAAAACACATTTGTAATAATGCCTACAGGTGGAGGAAAATCTCTTTGCTATCAATTACCTGCTTTGATGAATTCAGGTACAGCAATTGTAATTTCTCCATTGATAGCTTTGATGAAAAATCAAGTAGATGCTATTAGAGGTATATCTGATCAAGAGGGTGTAGCACATGTATTAAATTCTTCTTTAAATAAATCTGAAATTTCCCAAGTAAAAAGTGATATAGAAAACGGTATTACTAAACTACTTTATGTAGCTCCAGAATCTTTAATTAAAGAAGAGTATGTGAATTTTTTAAAAAAACAAACCATCTCTTTTGTTGCTATTGATGAAGCGCATTGTATTTCAGAATGGGGTCATGATTTTAGGCCGGAATATAGAAATTTAAAACATATTATTAAACAAATTGATAATGTTCCTGTGATAGGTTTAACAGCTACTGCTACTGAAAAAGTTCAAGAGGATATCTTAAAAACTTTAGGAATAACTGATGCTAAAACTTTTAAAGCTTCTTTTAATAGACCAAATTTGTTTTATGAGGTTAGACCTAAAACTAAAGATGTAGAAAAAGATATTATAAGATTTGTAAAGCAACGCCAAGGAAAATCTGGAATAATTTATTGTTTGAGTAGAAAAAAAGTAGAAGAAATTTCTCAAGTTTTACAGGTTAATAATATCAAAGCTGTTCCTTATCATGCTGGATTAGACGCTAAAACTCGAGCTAGACATCAAGATATGTTTTTAATGGAAGATTGTGATGTTGTAGTTGCTACAATTGCATTTGGAATGGGAATAGATAAACCTGATGTGCGTTTTGTTATACATCACGATATTCCAAAAAGCTTAGAAAGCTATTATCAAGAGACAGGTAGGGCTGGTAGAGATGACGGAGAAGGATACTGTTTGGCTTTTTATGCTTACAAAGACATTGAAAAGTTAGAAAAGTTCATGTCGAGTAAACCCATCGCTGAGCAAGAAATTGGTCATGCACTGCTTCAAGAAGTAGTTGGTTATGCCGAAACTTCAATGTCTCGTAGAAAATATTTATTGCATTATTTTGGTGAAGAATACGATGAAATTAACGGTGAAGGTGCAGACATGGATGATAATACAAAGAATCCAAAGAAAAAACATGAAGCTAAAGAAAACGTAGTTAAATTGTTATCAGTGGTTAGGGATACTAATGATAAATATAAATCTAAAGATATTGTAAACGCTATTGTAGGTAAAGAAAATGCATTGTTAAACTCCCATAAAACCAATTTAAAACCCTTTTTTGGATGTGGAAAAGATAAAGATGCTTCTTATTGGATGGCTCTACTTAGACAAGTTTTAGTTGTAAATTTTATTCGTAAAGAGATTGAACAATACGGTGTAGTAAAACTAACTGAAAAAGGTGAGAATTTCTTATCTAGTCCTTCGTCTTTTATGATGACTGAAGATCATGTTTATTCTCAAGAAGCCACAGAGGATATTATAACAAATGAAAGTAGCTCTGGTGTTTCTGCCGACGAGAAACTTGTTGGTTTTTTGAAAGACCTACGAAAAAAAGTTGCTGTAAAGTATGGTGTTCCCCCATTTGCAGTATTTCAAGATCCTTCTCTAGATGATATGGCTTTAAAATATCCTATAACTTTAGAAGAGTTGTCTAAAGTACATGGAGTAGGTGAAGGAAAAGCAAGAAAATTTGGTAAAGACTTTATCAGTTTAATTTCTAAGTATGTTGAAGATAATGATGTGGTTAGACCAGATGATTTAATTGTAAAAAGTACAGGTGTAAATTCTGGATTAAAATTATATATTATTCAAAATACAGACAGGAAATTACCATTACTAGATATTGCTAAATCAAAAGGCCTAGAGATGGATCAATTAATTAAAGAAATGGAGGTAATCATCTATTCTGGGACCAAATTAAATATTGATTACTCATTAGATGACTTATTAGATGAAGACCAACAAGAAGATATATATGAGTACTTTATGGAGGCAGAATCAGATAATATAGAAGATGCTTTGGATGAGTTTGATGGAGAATATGATGAGGAAGAACTTCGTTTAATGAGAATTAAATTTATTAATGAAGTTGCCAATTAAAGAGTTAGAACTGTTAATAATATTCCAGAAATTATAGCTAAAAACTTATGTAGATTAAAATTATGATTTTCTGAACTTTCAAATAGGATTATTGTTGATATGTGTAAGAAAATTCCAATAATTACAGCCGTTATTTCAGAGCTGTAGATTTCAAAATAAATAATTTTATCAGAGAGCAATGCCCCTAATGGGCTCATTAATGCGAATACAGATAAAAAAATCCCTATTGTTTTTTTAGAAAAATTACTATTCACTAAAAATATCGTTAAAATAATAGCAATAGGAATTTTATGTACAATAATAGCCAACAATAAATTATCTCCAGAATGGTAAATTGGTAAGCCTTCAGAAAAAGCATGTATACATAAACTTACAAATAACAATCTAGGAAAAGTTCTTCCGTTGGTATGGATGTGAATATGACCATGTTCGGCTCCTTTTGAAAAAGATTCTAACACAGATTGTAAAATAACACCTATTAAGATGCAGATACCCAATATATTATAATTTGACGAATTGGTGTAAACTTCCGGCAACAGATGTAAAATAGCTACAGACAAAAGATATGCTCCGCTGAAGGCTAATAATAGTCGGACAGTATTTTTAGATGGTTTTAAAAGCAGCACTACTAATACACCAAATAATACAGAAGCTATTAATAATAAATATGTCATGATACTACAAATATTAATCTTTCAGAGGTTATTGGATTAAATTTAGATAAATGATAATCCCCAAAAATATGTTTAATTTTTAATCCAGCCTCAGAAAAATAGGATTCGAACTTTTCAAGAGTGAGATATTTAACTCTTTCTGAGTATGCATGGTTTATTCCATTGTCTTTAAAAGTAATATGCTTTACTATAAAACCATCTTTAATTTCTCGTTTTAAATTAAATGATATTCCGTCTACAGTTTTAATTTCTTCTTTTACTAATTTATTTTCAACATTAACAACATTTAAAAAATCTAAAACCAACAATCCATTTTCGTGTAAGCCATTATTGATGTTTTTTAGAACTAAGATATCATCTTTATCATTTTCAAAATATCCAAAACTTGTAAAAAGATTAAAGACAGCATCATATTTAATATCAAAAGGTTTTCTCATGTCTTTTAATTTAAAATTTAGTGAACTGTTTTCATATATTTTGGCAGCTTGTATACTGTTTTTGGATAAGTCTGCTCCGGTTACTTTATAACCCAAAGAATTTAAATATATTGAATGCCTACCTTTGCCGCAGGGTAAGTCAAGTAGATGAGAAGAAGATGGGATTTTTAAAAAATTAATAATATTTTTAATGAATAATTGAGCATCTTTATCATTTCTGTCTTTATAGAGAGTATGATAATAAGAGGTATTAAACCAATCTGTAAACCAATCTGATTTATTCATATCAAAATAATGACTACAAAAGTAAACTTTTCTTTCAGAAAAATTGTTTAACCATAGGAATATAAATGAATTATTTTTTCTAAATTCTTATATCTAAAAAGAGTTATTAAAGTGTATTTTTGCAAATTAACCTTTGAATCATGAATACTAATTTTAAAATGACAGCCACAACCCTCAAGGGTTTGGAAGGTGTTTTAGCTGAAGAATTAAAGAAACTTGGTGCCCAAGATATTAAAGAGGGTATAAGAAGTGTCACTTTTAGAGGTGATCAAGGTTTCTTGTACAAAGCTAATATTGCTTTAAGAACGGCTATTCGTATTTTAAAACCTATTAGAACTTGTAAAATTTACGATGAAGAAGATTTATATGAGGCTATTCAAAAAATTAAGTGGGAAAAATTTTTAGATGTTGAAGGTACATTTGCAATTGGAGCTGTAGTAAATTCAAAAAATTTCACCAGTAACTCGCATTATATTGCCCTAAAATCTAAAGATGCAGTTGCAGATTATTTTAGACATAAATACAGTAAAAGGCCTAACGTAGATTTAGACTATCCTGATGTAAAAATTCATGTTCACATTCAGAAAGATTGGTGTACTATATCTTTAGATTCTTCAGGAGATTCATTACACAAAAGAGGATACAGAAGTGCCACTAATATTGCTCCAATTAATGAAGTTTTAGCAGCTGGTTTGGTATTACTTTCAGGTTATTCAGGTGATGAGAATTTCATAGATCCAATGTGTGGTTCTGGAACCATACTTATAGAAGCTTGTATGATAGCTTGTAAAATACCTGCAAATATTAATAGAAAACAATTTGCATTTGAGCGGTGGAAAAATTATGATGAAGATCTTTATTTTACCATACAAGATGCACTACTAAAAAAAATCACTAATTCTCATTTTAAAATTATGGGATTTGATAAAGCTCCCTCAGCTGTATCAAAAGCAAAACAAAACATCATCAATGCCAACTTAGATGAGTTTATAGGTGTTCATCATGTTAATTTTTTCAATTCTACCAAAGAGGTTTTTGGGAATACTACAATTTTATTCAATCCTCCTTATGGTGAACGTCTAAATATAGACGTAAATGAGTTCTATAAAAAAATTGGAGATACTTTAAAGCACAATTACCCAAACTCAACAGCATGGATGATTACTTCAGATATGCAAGCTTTAAAGCATGTTGGTTTAAGGACATCTAAACGTATTGAGTTAAAAAATGCTGATTTAGATTGTAAGTTTGTGAAGTATGAATTGTATGAAGGAACTAGAAAAGTTTCCAAGTTGAACAACTAAATTTCCTTATTAGTTTTATTGTTTTTATAAAATTAAATCTAATAACTCATCAGGATTCTCCAGCATTAAAAAATGTCCTGTATTTTCAATCCAATTTAATGTATTATTTGGAATTTCTTCCGAGAGCAATTCAGCAATAGCGGGAACTGCAATAGGATCGTTTTTTGCCCAAATAATCTTTGTGGGTATTTGAGTTTCCTTTAAAGCACCAACCCACCGATTCCAATGCAAATATCGTTCATTAATGTATTGAGTTAGCTTATGTATGACTTTTCTTCCTCCGTTTAACTCAATTAATTTCCACATTTCTTTAAGCTCATTATCTGTTACTCTAGAGGTATCAAAATAAATGTTTTTCATGTTTTTTCTGAAAATAGGAAAGTTAGTGAGTTTGGCAATATACTTCCCTAAAATTTTATGTTTTAGAAGTTTTTGAATGGTTCTTAATTGAGATAATTCAATATGAATACTACCATTAGTTAAAATTAACTGTTCTATTTCTATATCCAATTCATTTGCATTGTAACGAGCTATAATTTCAGTAGCCACAGATGTTCCGTAGTCATGTGCAAACAAATATATTTTTTTTAATCCTAACTGATGCCATAATTCTAAGGCGATATCTGCTTGTGTAACTAATGAATAATCAACATCTTTTGGTTTATCAGAAAAACCAAAACCAAGGTGATCGTGTAAAATTAATCTATAGTTTTTAGATAATTTCGGTAATACTTTATAATAATCGAATGAAGAAGTAGGGTATCCATGAAGAATTACCATAGATTTTTGAGTTTCATGAATTTCTTTTGAATTTGAATTGTGAGAATCAATTACAAAGATTTGATTGTTATTGATTGTGATAAATTTACCTTTAGATTTCCATTCATTACTGGTCATAAATCCATTTATTATTCTCATCACAATGTACTAAAAATTCAGTAGTTTTGAAGTAACCTTTGGTCTAGTATAAATAGAGCTTCAATTATAATAGTAATTCATTCCTTAAGTATAATGCTTATCGATTAAAATCAATAATTTACGTGTCAGGTCATTTCATAGATGTTATTTTACCTATTCCAATTCAGAAAACATTTACGTATTCTGTAACTAGATCAGAATATGGATTTCTGAAAAAAGGAATGCGAGTTGCTGTATCTTTTGGGAAGACTAAAATGTATACTGGATTGGTTTTTAAATTACATCAAATAGCACCAGAGACTTATGATGCAAAAGATATTCTTCAGATTTTAGATGACAAACCCATAGTTACAGAACTCCAATTAAAACATTGGGAATGGGTCTCTAATTATTATATGTGTGGTATAGGTGACGTTTACAAAGCGGCTTTACCTTCAGCCTTTCTCTTAGAAAGTGAAACGGTAATTTTTAAAAATGAAACATTTGATAATAATGATATTTTAAGTGATGAAGAATTTCTCATTTACGAAGCATTACTTCACCAGTCTCAATTAACTATTCATCAAGTAATGGATATTCTTGGTAAAAAGAAAGTTTTACCAATAATTAATGGTTTAATTGAAAAATCTGCTATTTATATTAAAGAAGAAATTTATGAACAGTATAAGCCAAAACTAATTAAGTATGTGCGTTTACATCAGACTTATACAAACAAAAATTCTTTGGAAAATTTGTTGACTGAATTGTCAAGAGCAAAGAAGCAACGTGATGTAATTTTGTCATATTTTCAGTTAGAAAGTTCTAAAAAACCAATTAAACTCAAAACATTAGTAAACGTTTCAGGTGCTTCATCACCCATTGTAAAAGCACTAGTTGATAAACATATTCTTGAGTATTATTTTATTCAAACAGATAGAGTTTCCTTCACGGGTGAAAAAAATAAACTCCAAAACCTTAACGAATTTCAAGAAAAAGCATTAGAGGAAATTAAAAATTCTTTTACAGCTAAAGACGTAACTTTATTTCATGGAGTAACTAGTTCAGGTAAAACAGAAGTCTACACAAAACTTATTCAAGATGCCTTAGATCATGGAAAGCAAGCTCTTTTTTTATTGCCAGAAATTGCTTTAACAACTCAAATTATTGTTAGACTTCAATACTATTTTGGAAATCAAATTTCTGTATTTCATTCCAAATACTCTATGAATGAACGTGTAGAGGTATGGAATAATGTTTTAGAAAACAAATCAAAAGCACAAATCATTTTAGGCGCTCGTTCTTCCATTTTTTTGCCATTTAAAAATCTGGGATTAATAGTTGTAGATGAAGAACATGAAAGTTCTTATAAGCAATATGAGCCCTCTCCACGTTATAATGCTCGAGACGCTGCTATCATTTTATCTCAACTTCACCAGGGAAAAATTTTGTTGGGCTCTGCAACTCCTTCTTTAGAATCTTATTTCAATGCTAAAGAAAATAAATATGGATTTGTTGAATTAAAACATCGTTTTGGTGAAGTTCAATTACCAGCTATTGAATTAGTTGATATCAAAGAAAAGCACCGTAAAAGAGAAATGAAAGGTCATTTTTCAGATACATTATTAAGTAAAATACAAGAAGAATTAGAACAGAACAAACAAGTTATTTTATTTCAAAACCGTCGTGGCTTTTCTCCAGTAGTAGAATGCAAGACCTGCGGTGTATCCCCTCAATGTCCTAATTGTGATGTTAGCTTAACTTTTCATAAGTATAGACACGAGTTAAAATGTCATTATTGTAATTATCAAAGAGCTATGCCAAATAGTTGTGGTGCGTGTGGAAGTAATACTATGGATACTAAAGGATTTGGTACAGAGCAAATTGAGTTAGAGTTGAAAGAATTATTTCCCAAAAATTCTATTGGCAGAATGGACTTAGATACTACTCGAGGAAAATATGGATATCAAAAAATTATTGGTGCTTTTCAGGCAAAAGAAATAGATGTTTTAGTGGGAACTCAAATGCTATCCAAGGGATTAGATTTTGATAATGTTTCTTTAGTTGGTATTTTAAATGCAGACATGATGTTAAACTTCCCTGATTTTAGAGCTCATGAACGTGCTTTTCAATTGATGGTTCAAGTATCAGGTAGGGCAGGGCGTTCAAAAAAACAAGGAAAAGTAATTATACAAACGTATAATCCATATCATCAAATATTACAACAGGTTTCTTCAACTGATTATTTATCAATGTTTAAAGAACAATTACAGGATCGATGGCAGTATCATTATCCTCCTTATTTCCGCTTAGTTAAAATTACATTAAAACATAAAAATTATCAAAAAGTTGATGCTGGTATTATATGGTTATCAAAGGCATTGTTTAACATCTTTAGCGATAATGTATTAGGACCTTCTGAACCTCACGTTTCTAGAATTAGAAATCAATACATTAAAAATGTAATGATTAAGATACCACCTAAACAATCTATAAGTAAAACAAAGCTTGAACTATATAAAATTAAAAATTCTTTTCAAGCAATAGCTGATTTTAGACCCATTCGCTTTATAATTGATGTAGATGCTTATTAAATTTTTGTGTAGTAATATTTTTCAAACAAATGAATAAAGTCATAATTTTGCTAAAAAATTTAAAAATCAACTCCCATGATTATTGGTATCCCAAAAGAAATTAAAAACAATGAAAGTAGAGTAGGAATGACTCCTGCTGGTGTATTTGAACTAACAAAAAGAAACCATACCGTGTACATTCAATCTCAAGCAGGCTTTGGTAGCGGTTTTTTTGATGATGATTATGAGGGTGTAGGGGCTGTAATCTTAGATACTATTGAAGAAATTTATGCAGTTTCAGAAATGATAGTCAAGGTAAAGGAACCTATTGAAATTGAATATAACTTAATCAAACCAAATCAAATAGTTTTTACTTATTTTCATTTTGCTTCCAGTAAAGCTCTAACTGAGGCAATGATAAAAAGTAAATCAGTATGTATTGCCTATGAAACCGTTGAAGATGAAGATGGTTCATTACCCTTATTAACACCTATGTCTGAAGTAGCAGGTAGAATGGCTATTCAACAAGGAGCTAAATATTTAGAGAAACCGGTCAAGGGTAGGGGAATATTATTAGGAGGTGTTCCAGGAGTATCTCCAGGTAAGGTATTAATTCTAGGAGCTGGTGTTGTTGGTGTTCAAGCAGCAAAAATGGCAGCTGGACTAGGTGCTCATGTAACCATCATGGATGTTAATATGAAAAGACTTCGATATGTAAATGATGTATTACCTAGTCATGTTGTTACAGATTTTTCAAGTGAATATAGTATTAGGCAAAAAATAAAAACACATGATTTAATAATTGGAGGTGTTTTACTTAAAGGAGCTAAGGCACCAAAACTTATTACAAGAGAAATGTTAAAAGAAATGAGACCTGGTACGGTTTTGGTTGATGTTGCTGTGGATCAAGGAGGATGTATAGAAACAACAAAACCAACTACTCATGAAAACCCAACTTATATTATTGATGATGTTGTTCATTATTGTGTTGCCAATATGCCTGGTGCAGTTCCTTATACATCAACTATAGCATTAACAAACGTAACACTGTCATATATTATAAACATCGCAAATAATGGCTGGGAAAAAGCTTGTAAAACAGATAAATCATTATCAAAAGGACTAAATATTGTAAATGGTACTGTTGTTTATAAGGAAATAGAACAAGCTTTTTAATTTTTTTATTGTTTGAATCAAGTAAATTTTTAATAAAAAAGATACCTTGATATAAGAAAAAAAGTCATTATATTTGCAGCCTTAAAATAAACAATAAATAACTATTATGAATCATTACGAAACTGTTTTCATTTTGAATCCCGTTTTATCTGATACTCAGATAAAGGAGACAGTACAAAAGTTTGAGGACTATTTGGTTTCTAGAGGTGCCGAAATGATTTCCAAAGAGGATTGGGGCTTAAAAAAATTAGCATATCCAATTCAGAAGAAAAAAAGTGGGTTTTATCATTTACTTGATTATAAAGTAGCTGGTGAGGCAATTTCATCGTTTGAATTAGAATTCAGAAGAGATGACAGCGTTATGCGTTATTTAACAGTAAGGTTAGATAAACATGCTGAAGCTTGGGCTGAAAAAAGAAGAGAACGTGTTAAATCTACTAAAAAATAAGATATGGCATCTACAATAGAACAACAAGCAAAAGGAAGTAAGCAAGGAGAGGTAAGATACCTTACTCCGCTTGATATTGAAACTAAAAAAGAAGCAAAGTATTGCCGTTTTAAGAAGAATGGTATGAAATACATCGATTATAAAGATGCAAACTTCTTAATGTATTTAGTAAATGAACAAGGTAAAATTTTACCAAGGCGTTTAACAGGAACATCACTAAAATATCAACGTAAAGTTGCACAGGCTATTAAAAGAGCTCGTCACTTGGCATTAATGCCATACGTTGGAGATATGTTGAAATAATTAAAGAAGTAGAATTATGGAACTGATTTTAAAACAAGACGTAGAAAATTTAGGATTTAAAGATGATGTTGTAACTGTTAAAAATGGTTATGGTAGAAACTACTTAATTCCTCATGGATATGCAATGCTAGCTACTTCTTCAGCAAAGAAAGTATTAGCTGAAAATTTAAAGCAAAGAGCTTATAAGGAAGCAAAGTTAATAGAAGATGCAAATGTGATTGCTGAAACTATTAAAGGATTAGACATTAAGATTGCTTCAAAGGTTGGATCTGGAGACAAATTATTTGGTTCAGTTAACAACATTAATTTAGCAGATGCTATTGCCAAATCTGGTACTACAATAGACAAAAAATTTATTAAAGTTGTTGGTGGTTCAGTTAAAAGATTAGGTAAATACCAAGCTACCGTAAGATTACACAGAGAGGTAGTAGCCGATATTACTTTTGAAGTAGTATCAGAAAGCTAAACTTATAAATTAACTTTCTGTTGATTAAATAAAAAAAACTCAAACTATGTTTTGGGTTTTTTTTATTTATTAATATTACTAGCGTATATTTTAAGAATATTTATACAAGTATGAAATATAGAAAACTTACCAAAGAACAATTTGAGTCATTACATAAAGAATTTGCTCAATTTTTAGCAACTCAAAAGATAGATGTTGATGAATGGAATAAAATGAAGTCTCAGAATTCTTCTTTAGTAGAGGATGAGTTAAATATTTTTAGTGATATGGTTTGGGAAGATGTTTTAAATAAGGTTGAGTATTTAGAACATTTTTCTCAGAAGTCAGTAAATCTATTTAAGTGTGAAAAAGATGCTTTGTATAGAATCGTTATTTCGATTAATAAAGACATAGATTTACTTTCAGAACAAGGATATAAGTGGTTATTAGAACATCCAAAAGATAAAGCTATAGACTATTTTAAGGGAAGTAAAGTTTATTCAAATGAAAAAAATATTGAAATTTTTGATTTAATTGAAAAAGGTGGTCATATTTCAAGAGGAGAATTATATGAATTTTTTAATCGACTAACATCTTAATTAGACGTTCAGTACCTTCTTGAGCTCCACTTTTTATAAATATCACATTAGAGTTTTCTGACATAGGAGGAGTAGGATCAATAACATATATTGGTGTATTATTTGCAATATAATTAACCAAACCTGCAGCTGGATATACCTGCATTGAAGTTCCAATAATCACCAATAGATCTGCTTGCTTTGTGATTTTTATAGCATTTTCTAATTCAGAAACTTGTTCTCCAAACCAAACAATATGAGGACGTAGTTGATTACCATTTTCATCAACATCACCAATGTTTAAATCTTTAGACCAATCTAAAATATATTCCTCATTTTTAGTACTTCTAACTTTTCTTAATTCACCATGAAGATGTAATATTTTTGAACTCCCTGCTCTTTCGTGTAAATCATCTACATTTTGGGTAATAATATGAATATCAAAATAATTTTCAAGCAATTTGAGGTTCTTGTGCCCACCATTAGGATGTACTTGTAATAATTGTCTTCTACGTTGATTGTAAAATTCTAAAACAAGTTTTGGATTTCGCTTAAACGCCTCAAAAGTGGCAACATCCATAACATCATGACCTTCCCACAAACCATTAGCATCTCTAAACGTTTTTATACCACTTTCAGCACTCATTCCAGCACCAGTTAAGACTACCATTTTTTTCAAAGACAAAGAAATTTTAAAATTAGTATGTTTGTTGAACCATGTTAAATAACAATACAAAGTTACTTACTTATTTGGAGGGTTTTGTCACAGAAAAGAGAAAAAATCTTTTTAGAAAAATATTAGGAGACAGAACAAAGCATTTTACAGTTGTGTTAGAAGATATTTATCATCAACACAATGCAAGTGCTGTAATTAGATCTTGTGAAATATTTGGGATACAAGATATACATGTAATTGAGAATAAGTATGTTAGTAATGTTTCAAAAAATATCACTAAAGGTTCTCAAAAATGGTTATCCTTTCATAATTATAAAAATGAAACCAATAATACACTAGCGTGTATAGATTCTCTAAAGAATAGAGGTTATCAAATCATTGCAACATCTCCTCATCATAATTCATGTATGTTGCATGATTTTGATATTTCAAAAAAATCTGCTTTTGTTTTTGGAGTTGAAAAGACTGGGGTGTCAAATGAAGTAATTAATAATGCCGATGGAGTCTTAAAAATTCCAATGGTAGGATTTACTGAAAGTTTAAATATTTCAGTTGCCACAGCTATAATTCTTGAAAATCTTACATATAAATTAAGAAATAGTTCAATAGATTGGAATTTAACATACGAGGAAAAAGAAAATCTCTATACCGAATGGATTGAAAAGTCAATAAAAAATGTTGGAAAAATAAAAGAGCATTTTTTTAATGAAATAGTTTAGGTATTAATTTACATCTCTAAAAATAAATTATTTTTCTACTGAAATTTTTTCAATTGTAGCCAAAGAATCACAACGAATAATCCAGAGTTGTAATTTTTTATTAAAATGTTTACCGGTTATAAAATATTCAGGACATGGTTTTTTATGTTGGTTACTTTTCCCAAAATCTACATCACCTTTTTTTAGAATATCAATAATGGCAGATGAATCTATCATTATTTGGCTCATGGAAAATTTAGCATTTTCAGAATAATATAATTTTTTTGTTCTGATAGTCTTTAGAGTCCTGGCATCCATTCCGTAATCAAAAGAAACATCTTTTCCTTTCCAAATAAAATAAACTATAATACTTCCAAAAGAAACACCAATGAGATAATAAATAAAGCGTTTAAATAAATTCATATTTCAAAATTAGTATAATTTAAATAATTGGTACTAATTTATCTTCTTAATAAACTGAAATTTCCTCTAAATTCTCTCAAGACATTGTTTTTGTTGTATTTAACTAAAAACCAATAATCTGATGATGGCAATTTGTCTCCGTTAGAATTGTAACCATCCCAACCTTTCCCATAAGGTTTAATTTCTGTAATAATTTTACCAAATCTATCATAGATTTCAATGTTTGATTCTAAATCATTTTCTAAATCAGTAATATTCCAAGTTTCGTTTATACCATCATTATTTGGAGTAAAAAATTTCGGATAATTTAAAATAAAAAATTCTATTGTTTTATTAACACATGTACCGGAGATATCTCTAATTGTAATGAAATGATTTCCAGGCTTAATATTATAATATCTAGAATATGATTGGAAAGGAAGATTATCTAAAGAAAATTCATAAGTTCCTGTTCCTTGGTCTATAATGTTAATTTCTACTGTGTTAGATTCAGAAAAATCTTCAGTTAAAATGGTTAATTCAAAACTTGGACTTGAACTCTCTACGATAACTTTGGCTGTTTTATAATTGCAATCAGTCCCTATCTCATCAGTTAATTTAATAGTTTCAACTGTATATTCTCCTGGTTCTTCAGCAATATAATTAGTACCCGTGCCCACTAAATTTGTATTTAAATACCAATTAACTGTATAGTCATTTGAATTTAATCCAGATTCTAATAAAACAGTATTGGTAACATTTCCTGTTTCAGAATCTATACATAAAGTACCACCATTAATGTCTAAATCCAATAAATCGTTTACGGTTACTTGAAATAATGATTCATTATAACATCCTTGAATACTTTGAAGAGAAGGCTCTTCTGAAGGATATGCATAAACATAAATAACTCTAGATCCTAGTTCTGTTATTGTATATTCTGATGGGTCTATCAAGTCTATTCTATTAGGCCTTCTATAATATTCAATTACAACTCCTGGCATGTCAACAATTGGTAAAGAAACATTTCCACATCCTTCTATATTTTCAAACATATCTAAGTTTGGTCTATCTGATATGGATACGGTAAAAGACTTTTCATCATAACAAGTAAATCTTTCTCCAACTTCTTTATAAACATAGATAGTTTGCGTTGTAGTAATAAGGTCACCTGCTAATAATTCTGAACCTTGGCCTAAGGGTTCAGTAAAGTATGCTCCATTTGTTATTTCAGGAAGTTCATAATCAGAGCAGGTATAAACATCCATAACATCATCTACTTCAACCTTTAAAATATTTACATTAAATAAATTTTCATTGTTACACCCCTCAAGATCATTAAAAGAATTATAAATATATATTGTTTGTGTAGTATCTATAATATCTCCAGCATTTAACTGTAGTCCTTGTCCATTTGCTTCTGTATAATAATCTCCATCGTTTAATTCGGGCAGTGTATAACTATTACAACTGAAAATGTCTGTGAAATTATCAATAGGAGCTATTTCTCTTATTTCTACAGTAAAACTAGACTCATTATCACAAAATGAATTACTATTGTATATGTATACGGTCTGAGAATTGTAGAGTATATCTCCTGCATACAATTGATTTCCGTTACCTCCTGACTCAGTATAATATCTTCCATTTAAAAGAGGTTCTAATATGGGTAGATTATTTTCACAATAAATTACATCATTTAATTCATCAACGGCTGGAATTGGATTAATGTTTACCTCAAATGAAATAGAATCTGTACAATTTGGCAAAGTTGTTATTTCTTCTGAATAGAAATAAATAGTCTGAGAAGTATCAATAACGGTTCCTTCTTCTAAAAGAATACCATTACCGCCTGATGCTGTAAAATAATTCCCAAAATCTAAGCTAGGCAAAATGTATTCACCACAATGATCAATATCTTGAAATGAATCTAAGTCAATGATTGAAACAACATATGAGCTTTCATTTACACAATTAGTGATTGTATTTTTATTCCATAAATAAATTGTTGTACTAGATAAAATTACATCTCCTGGAAAAAGTTCAGTTCCATTTCCATTAGATTCTGTGAAATATTTTTCTCCTGTTAGGGTAGTAGGTAAAATATAATTATTACAAGTAATTACATTTTCTCTCTCTTCAACAATGGGCAATGGGTTTATTGTAATTTCATAAGGAGTATCCATACAAAATGAACCTTCAATAGAAACATAAAAGTATATGGTTTGACTTTCAAATAAAACCGTACCACTGGGTATTAATGAACCTAATCCGTTGGGTCCATTAATTGATGTATAAAACGCACCATTTGGATAGGATGGAACAATAAAACTTCCACAATGTTCTGTGTCTATAGAAAATTCAGTAGCTAGATATATAGTAAAGCTACTTTCATTACTGCATCCTTCAGAATTTATATTATAGATATATAGGGTAGTATTTTCAGTAATCATATCTCCCGCAAATAGTTCAATACCATTACCTCCTGGTTCGGTAAAATATTTTCCATCGGTTAGTTCTGGTAATATATAAAAATCACATTCGTATACATCTTCAAGAATATCCACTTTAGGTGAAGAATAGATAAAGATTTGAAATGAAATTATTTCAAAACAATTGGGATTATTTAATTCAATAAATCTCACCCAGATAGTTAAATTTGGTGTTTCTGAGGGTAAAATATAATTACTAGGGTTATCTATTTCGTTGGTATTATTTTCAGCATCTGTTTCTGAAATGAAGTAATACAATGAGAAGTCAGAAGGATTCAAATTATTTAATATTTGATCAGACACTTTAGAAACAATATCTACCGTTAAATCTGACTCGCAAGTTGTAAAATCTTCAGCTAAACCTGGGTTTAAATTTGTAACTTTTAATTCGAAATCTAATAGATTGGAACATGAATTTCCATTTTCAATATTTATATAACTGATGTAAATGATTTCATCTCCTAAAGATGGATAAGATGATAGTAAAGAGGAATCAATGGGGATGTTGTCATTAAAATTTTCTAAAGAATTATAATATATAATATCGTATTTATCAGGATCTAAACCTAATGTTGTAGGATTGTTAAACAACAGATTAAATTTTGGAATTGTTTCACTTTCGCATTCAAATAAATTTTCAGGTTCATTTACTTGCAATTCCGTTATTGTTTTTTGACCTGTTAAGAGACAACCATTAATTAAATTTGTGATGTTTAATTCATAAGTTCCAACTTCAGATGCAGTATAATATGGATTAGTCTCGTTTTCAATTAAAACTCCGTCTTTTTTCCATTCAAAAATAAAATCATTGGTATTCGTATAATTAGAATCAATAATAATTTGATCTCCAAGACATAACTCTTCATTTTCACCCAAATCTAATTGTGTATTAAAACTACCAGCTTTTATAAATACAGCAGAATCAAAATCAGAGTCATTATAATCTCCTATTACTAACTTAATCCTATATTCATTTGTTGGTATCACTTCAGCAGCTGCAGATAAGACAATTGTATGACCCTTCATATTTAATGAGGTGTTGGAGGGGTTGTTTACATTGTAGGTGCTAAAGAGATTCTTGTTTACAGAGTTACATGATAAGTTATATTGATTATCTCTAATATTTTTTACTGAAATTGGTGAATTATTGTTGGGTGTAACTCCTAAATTAGTTTTTATTCCAGTAGTTAAATCTGTTAAAATGAATGCAAAGACATCACTAAAACCACATTGCCATTGTCCATATTCATTAGACGCAAATAAAAAATCAAAACTAAAGTTAGAAGAGTACGGAATAAAATCAAATTCAAGAAAGGCTGTATCTGTTATATTAACTGATTGACCAGTTTGATTACTAATATCCTCAAGATCTATATCACTATTCGTATTAATTTGACTACTTAGATTATCTCCTGTATAACTTCCTTGAGAATTTCTAGCAATACCACTTCTAATAATTATTCCTTCATCAATTGGAAAAGAGGAATCATTCCTGTTGAAATAGGCAACAGACTCATTTGAGGAAATATTAATGTTTGAACTCGTTGCACAGGAGTTATTGAGTAATAAATCAACTAATAATTCAGAAGAAAAAACAGAATCATCTACAATAATTCCTTGAGAATTACAGATATAAATATTACATAGTACAATAAAAAAAAATATCTTCCTCAAACTATTTATGCTTTCAATTATTAATTATGATTAAAATTTTCAATTTTAATAACGTGAAATTAAATAGCAAGGGGTAAATATACAATCACCAATAATAATGAAATTTTAACATACCATTAATTAGGGATAAAATTATATAAATATCAAATTAATATCCCTAAAAGGTAAATCAAACCATTCAGAAACAGTTTTATTAGTTAATACACCATGATAAAAATACATGCCATTTCTGATGGTTTTATCAAATCTAGCAGCGTTTTCAAAACCACCTTCCTCAGCAATATTTAGAAGATAGGGAGTAAACATGTTACTTATGGCAAAAGATGCAGTTCTGGCGTATCTAGAAGGTATATTAGGAACACAATAATGAATAACTCCGTGTTTTTGAAATGTAGGATTAGAATGAGAAGTTATTTTAGAGGTTTCAAAACACCCCCCTCGATCAATACTTACATCTACAATAACTGCACCTTTTTTCATAGTTTGAATGGTAGTTTCTGAAACTACTACTGGTGTTCTTTCTTTCCCTCTAATTGCTCCAACAGCCACATCACACCTACGTAAGGCTTTAGCCAATGTCTTTGGTTGAATTGTTGAAGTATAGATAGGAGTATTCAAAAAATGTTGTAATTTTCTTAGTTTAGTTATTGAATTGTCAAAAACTTTCACCCTAGCACCTAATCCCAATGCCGATCTAGCTGCAAATTCACCAACTGTTCCAGCACCAATAATTACAACATCAGTTGGTGGTACCCCTCCAATATTACCAAGAAGAAGTCCGTTACCCTTATTTACATTACTCATTAATTCAGAAGCAATTATTATAGAGGCTGTTCCGGCAATTTCACTTAAAGATTTAACAATAGGATAAACACCATGTTCATCTTTAATATAATCAAAAGCTACTGCTGTTATTCTTTTTTTTGAAAGTGCTTCAAAATAGTTTTTTGTTTGAGTTTTAATTTGCAGCGCTGAAATTAAGATACTCTGTGGGGATATCATAGCAATCTCCTCTAGGGTAGGGGGAGCTACTTTCAAAACAATATTACAAGAAAAAACTTCTTTGGTATCATATGATATTTTTGCTCCTGCTTCTGAGTATTCATTATCAGAATAATTAGAGCCTTCTCCAGCACCAACTTCAACTACAATTCTATGACCATGATTAGTTAGCGCAGAAACTGCATCAGGAGTTAAGCAAATTCTTCTCTCTTCAAAAAGTGTTTCTTTTGGGAGTCCAATGTATAATTCTCCTTTTTGCTTTTTTATTTCTAACATTTCTGTTTGAGGAATTAATTCCTCTTTACTAAATGGAGAGAATGCACTCATAATTTATTTAAGTTGAATATTTCTCTGCTCATCATCTAACTTAGTTAAATAAATGTTACAGGTTATTAAAGGTAGTAAATTTTTAATTATTGAAGGCCATTCTATAAAACACCAGGCATCTGTATAAAAATAATCTTCAATACCAATATTATAAGCTTCATCTTCATTATTAATTCTGTAGAAGTCAAAATGATAAATAGTATCATTATTTAATGTAATGTATTCATTAACAATAGAGAAAGTAGGTGAGCTTGTAATATCATTAGTCCCTAACTCTTTACAAATCTCTTTTATTAATGTAGTTTTACCAACTCCCATATCTCCATGAAACAGCAGTACTTTATGCTTAGAATTCTTAATAATTTCCTTAGCAATTTGATTTATGTTTAATAAGGTGTAGTTTTTGTTCATAGACTATGAAAAATTATTTGGGGCTATATACAGCACAAGGAATTATCATTTCTTCTAAAGAAACTCCTCCGTGTTGATAGGTATTCTTGTAGTATTTCACAAAGTGATTATAATTATTTGGATAAGCAAAAAATAAGTCTCCTTTTGCAAAAATAAATGGACTATTAAAACTCACACTAGGTAAAAAAATATCTTTTGGATTTTTAACCGAAAAAACATCTTTTTCTGAATACGAAATACTTTTACCTGTTTTGTACCTTAAATTGGCACTTATATTCTTATCCCCTATAATTTTAGTAGGATTTTTACAATTTATTGTTCCATGGTCTGTAGTTATAATGAGCTTCTGTCCAAGTTTTTGAGCTTTTTTAATTATTTCAAACAAGGGTGAGTTCTTAAACCAACTCACGGTTAAAGATCGGTATGCTTTGTCATCTCCTGCGAGTTCTTTTATAACTTCCATTTCAGTTTTAGAATGGGATAGCATATCAACAAAGTTATATACAAGTACCGTAAGATCATTTTGTTTTGTTCCATTATAATTAGTGGCTAATTCTTTTCCATCTTTTAAAGAAGTAATTTTATAATATTCATGTTTTATTGAAAGGTTTGATCTTTTAATTTGATGGCTTAAAAATTCATTTTCAAACATATTTTTACCACCCTCATCTGTATCATTTTTCCATAATCTTGGATATTGCTTTTCCATTTCAGAAGGCATCATACCTGAGAAAATAGAATTTCTGGCATACTGAGTAGCTGTGGGAAGTATACTGTAATATGAATACTCTTCTTTTTTCTTATAAAAATTATTTATCAGGGGTTCTAGCATTCTAAATTGATCATATCTTAAGTTATCTATTACAATCCATAAAACACCAAGTTCATCAGATAGGTTAGGAATAATATAATCTCTAAACATCGTGTGTGAAAACGTTGGCCCATCAGAGCTTGTTAAGTAGTTTTGATAATTAGCTTTAATAAATTTATAAAATAAATTATTGGCTTCAGACTTCTGACTTTCCAAAATCTCTAGCATACCAGAATCATTAATATTTTCTAATTCTAGCTCCCAATGCACCAATTTTTTATATAATATAACCCAGTCTTCATAGGTGTTAACAGACATCAAATCCAGGGATATCTTACGAAATTCTTGTTGATAGTTAGAAGTAGTTTTTTCTGAAATTAATCTAGAGTGATCTAGATTTTTTTTAAGACTTAATAATATCTGATTTGGATTTACTGGTTTTATGAGGTAATCAGCAATTTTAGAACCAATAGCCTCTTCCATAATATATTCCTCCTCACTTTTTGTAATCATCACCACAGGTAAATTGGTTTGTAATTGCTTAATTTCTGTTAATGTTTCTAAACCATTAATACCTGGCATGTTTTCATCTAAAAAAATAATATCGAAATTAATTTTTTTAACTAATTCTATGGCGTCAGTTCCGTTAGTACAAGAGGTGAGTTCAAATCCCTTTTGTTCAAGAAATAAAATATGAGGCTTTAATAAATCTATTTCATCATCAACCCATAAAATTTTGATACTATTCATAATTAAGTTTTTATATACTCTACAGAACGTTAAAAGTATTTATTTGTTATGATTTTTATGCTTCGAAAATGATAAAATATTCCCAATAAAGATAGATTATACTTTGTAAAGCGTAAATTTAGGCTTTAGTTTGTAATCATAAAACAAAATAGACGATTTGAGTAACTTATCAACAAATAAATTGAAAATATTGAATGATCCTATATATGGTTTTATAAGAATTCCTAATAGTTTAATTTTCGATATCATTGAACATCCTAGTTTTCAGCGCTTGAGGAGAGTATCACAAATGGGACTTTCTAACCTCGTATATCCTGGTGCTAATCATACTCGTTTTCATCACGCATTGGGATGTCTTCATTTAATGCAGAAAGCAATTAATGTCTTAACTGTGAAAGGAGTCAAGATTTCAAAAGACGAAGAATCTGCCTTATGTATTGCTATTTTACTTCATGATATTGGTCATGGTGCTTTTTCTCATGCCCTTGAACACAGTATAGTTACTGGAATTACGCATGAGGAAATTTCATTGAAATACATGGAACAACTCAATGAAGAGTTTGAAGGACAATTAGATTTAGCAATTAAAATTTTTACTGGTAAATATCACCGCTTGTTTTTACAACAACTTATTTCGAGTCAATTAGACATAGATAGATTAGATTATTTAAAAAGAGATAGTTTTTATACTGGTGTTGCCGAAGGAAATATTAGCTCAGATAGACTAATTGCTATGATGAATGTTCTTAATGATGAGTTAGTAATCGAAAAAAAAGGTATTTATTCTGTTGAAAAATTTTTAATAGCACGAAGATTAATGTACTGGCAAGTATACCTACATAAAACAAGCTTAGTAGCTGAACATATGTTGGTTAAAGTCCTTATGAGAGCAAAAGAGTTAGCCGAAAGCAACGTCGATTTATTTTGTAGTTCTTCTTTAAAATATTTTATGTACAACAAAACAAATAAAGCTAATTTTGATTCAAGAGTTCTAGACTTATTCTCCAAGTTAGATGATTATGATTTATTATCTGCTATTAAAGAATGGACAAATCATCCAGATAAAACCCTATCTGGCTTATCAAATATGATTGTAGATAGAAACCTTTTAAAAGTTGAAATTCATGATAAAGCCGTTTCAAAAATTGATATTTCAAAACATATAAATAAATTAATGAATTCTTCAGGTTTAACAGAAAAAGAAGCCTCATACTTTGTATTTAAAGGTGATATTTCTAATCAAGCCTATAATAGTAATCAGCCTATTAAAATATTAAATAAAAAAGGTGTTATTGAAGATATTGTTAAAGCATCAGATCAATTAAATTTACAAGCCCTCTCAAAACCAGTAAAAAAGTTTTTTATTTGTTATCCTAAACGATGGAATTAGCCTAATCTTACAATTTTTTATATTTTTGCAGAAGATGAAATTCACAGCCAATCAAATAGCTCAAATCCTTGAAGGTGAAATTGAAGGGGATTCTGAAGCCGAAGTTTCCAGACTCTCAAAAATAGAAGAAGGCACGAACGGATCTCTTACATTTTTATCTAATCCAAAATACAATTCTTATTTATACACTACAGAAGCTTCAATTACTATTGTTAATGATACGTTCAAATTAGAAAAAGAAGTCAATACAACTTTGATAAAAGTTAAAGATGCATACAAAGCTTTTTCTAAAGTATTAGAATTTTATAATCAAGTTAAGAACAATAAAGAAGGTAGAGAAGAACCTCATTACATATCTGATTCAGCACTTATAGGAAAAGATGAATATATAGGTGCATTTAGTTACATAGGTAAAAACGTTGTAATTGGTGAAAATGTGAAAATTTATCCAAACGTTTACATTGGAGACAATGTAACTATTGGAAACAATTGCTTAATTTTTTCAGGAGTAAAAATTTATTCAGAATCAGTAATTGGAAATGATTGTACATTTCATTCAGGATGTATTATTGGTTCAGATGGATTTGGTTTTACACCTAATGAAAAAGGAGAATTTATTAAAATTCCTCAAACTGGAAATGTTGTTATAGAAGACAATGTAGATATTGGATCAAGTACAACAATAGATAGAGCTACACTTGGATCCACAATTATTAGGAGTGGAGTTAAATTAGATAACCAAGTTCAAATTGCTCATAATGTAGAAATTGGAAAAAATACTGTTATTGCAGCTCAAACGGGTATAGCAGGATCTACTAAGTTGGGTGAAGGATGTATGATTGGTGGTCAAGTAGGTATTGCAGGGCATCTTACTCTTGGTAATTATTTAAAAATACAAGCACAATCTGGAATTTCAAAAAACTTAAAAGACCACGAAGTAGTCCAGGGATCTCCTGCGTTTGGTTACTCTGATTTTAATAAATCATATGTTTACTTTAAGAACCTTCCCAAAACGATCAGTAGATTTAATAAATTAGAAAAAGAATTAAATACTCAAAATTTAAATGATGAGTAATAAACAGAAAACAATACAGAACGAAGTAAGTTTATCAGGTGTAGGATTACATACTGGTAATGAAGTTAAAATGACATTCAAACCTGCTCCAGAAAACCATGGTTTTGCTTTCAAACGGGTAGATTTACCAGGAAGCCCAACAATAGAGGCAAAGGCAGAATATGTAGTTAATACTCAAAGAGGAACTAATCTTGAAAAAAATGGAGTTTTAATTCAAACTTCAGAACATGTATTAGCTGCCGCAGTTGGTCTAGATATTGATAATCTAATGATTGAAATTAATGCATCTGAACCTCCTATTATGGATGGGTCATCAAAGTTTTTTGTAAAAGCATTAGAGAAAGCTGGAATTAAAACTTTGGATGCTGATATTGAAGAATATATAGTTAAAGAAATCATTTCTTACAAAGATGAGATAACAGGGAGTGAAATTATTTTAATGCCTTCCGATGAATACCAAGTTACTACTATGGTAGATTTTGGCACAAAAATTTTAGGCACACAAAATGCTACTCTAGATAAAATATCAGATTTTAAAGATGAAATAGCAGATGCTAGGACATTTAGTTTTCTTCATGAAATTGAGATGCTTTTAGAAAATGATCTTATTAAAGGTGGTGATCTCAATAATGCCATTGTTTATGTAGACAAAGAACTTTCTGAAACTACAATGCATAAATTAAAAAAAGCATTTAAAAAAGAGGATATTAAAGTTAAATCTAATGGAATCCTTGATAATTTAAATCTTCATTGGGCTAATGAGGCTGCAAGACATAAACTTTTGGATGTCATTGGAGATTTAGCACTAACTGGAACTCGTATTAGAGGAAAAGTTATCGCAAATAAGCCAGGTCATCTTGTTAATACTCAATTTGCAAAAAAATTAGCAAAGATTATTAAATTAGAAAAAAGAAATAATATACCTCAAATTGATTTGAATACTCCTCCTTTAATGGATATTCATCAAATAATGGATATTTTACCACATAGACCTCCTTTTTTGTTTGTTGATAGAATCATAGAATTATCTGACAAACATGTAATTGGTATGAAAAACGTCACCATGAATGAAGATTTTTTTGTTGGACATTTTCCAGGAGCACCAGTAATGCCAGGAGTACTTCAAGTTGAGGCTATGGCTCAGTGTGGTGGTATTTTAGTTTTAAGTACAGTTCCAGATCCAGAAAATTATTTAACCTATTTTATGAAAATAGATAAAGTTAAATTTAAGCAAAAGGTATTACCAGGTGATACTTTAATCTTTAAAGCAGAATTGATTACCCCCATAAGAAGAGGTATTTGTCATATGCAAGCTTATGGATATGCTAACAACAGATTAGTTGTTGAAGCAGAGTTAATGGCACAAATATCAAAAAGACCAGAATCATGAATCAACCATTAGCGTACGTTCATCCTCAAGCAAAAATTGCTAGAAATGTTGTTATTGAACCATTCACAACCATACATGCTAACGTTCAAATTGGATCAGGAACTTGGATCGGTTCTAATGTAACCATTATGGAGGGTGCTAGGATTGGTAAAAATTGTAGAATATTCCCTGGTGCTGTAATTTCTGCCATTCCTCAAGATTTAAAATTTGAAGGAGAAGATTCACTTACCATCATTGGAGACAATACAACAATTCGTGAATGTGTAACGATCAACAGAGGAACTAGCGCATCAGGTGAAACAAGATTAGGAAAAAATGTTTTAGTTATGGCAACAGTTCATATTGCCCATGACTGTATTATTGGTGATAATGCTATAGTGGTAAATGGTGTAGCTTTAGCAGGTCATGTAACTATTGGTGAATATGCAATAATTGGAGGTTTAGCTGCAATACATCAATTTATTCATATAGGTGATCATGCTATGGTTTCTGGAGGATCTCTTGTTAGAAAAGATGTCCCACCTTACACAAAAGCAGCAAAAGAACCTTTGTCTTATGTTGGTATTAATTCCATAGGTTTACGACGAAGAGGTTTTACAACTGAAAAGATCAGAGAAATACAAAATATTTATAGAATCCTATATCAAAAAAATTATAACACTTCACAGGCTGTTGAGAAAATTGAAGCCGAAATGGAAGCTACTTCTGAAAGAGATGAAATATTACTATTTATTCGAAATTCACAAAGGGGAATTATGAAAGGATATTGGGGAGGTTAATTAAATTTTTTTAAATTATTATTTAAACAATCAATAAGCATTAGATCACTATGGCAACAACATCAGATATTAGAAACGGATTATGTATAAAATACAATAATGATATATATAAGATTGTAGAATTTCTTCATGTAAAACCAGGAAAAGGTCCTGCTTTTGTTAGAACAAAGCTTAAAAGTGTTACCAATGGAAAGGTAATAGACAATACATTTCCTGCGGGAAGAAAAATTGAAGATGTTCGTGTTGAAACTCATAAATTTCAATATCTATATAATGAAGGTGATACCTATCATTTTATGAATAATGAAGATTACAGTCAAATAGAATTACAAAAAAACACATTAGATGCTCCAGATTTAATGAAAGAAGGAGAAACAGTTACTATAATCATTAACTCTGAAGATGACATGCCGTTATCAGTGGAGATGCCAGCAAGTGTTATTCTAGAAGTAATTCATACTGAACCAGGTGTCAAAGGAAATACAGCTACAAATGCAACTAAACCTGCTAAAGTAGAATCAGGAGCTACCGTAAATGTCCCTCTTTTTATTAATGAGGGTGATAAAATTAAAGTTGAAACCACTAAGGGGACTTATCAAGAAAGAATTAAAGGTTAAAAATTTTTAAATGAAATTTAAAACTGTAAAAACTTTACAAGAAATAGCAACTCTTATTGATGCTAAATTTGTAGGTGATCAAGATTTTATAATTTCAGGGATTAACGAAATTCATGTTGTAGAACCTGGAGATATCGTTTTTGTTGACCATCCAAAGTATTATGATAAAGCATTAGAATCTGCAGCCACAACTATTTTAATTAATAAAGAAGTTAAATGTCCTGAAGGTAAATCATTATTGATTTCTGATGACCCATTTCGTGATTTTAATAAAATCACAATGCATTATAATCCTTTTATAAGTTCTAAACAAAGTATAGCAGCCTCTGCTACTATTGGAGAGGGAACAATAGTACAACCCAATGTATTTATTGGAAACAATGTGATTATAGGGGAAAATTGTTTGATTCATCCAAATGTTTCGATTTACGATAATTCTGTAATTGGAGATAATGTAGTGATTCATGCAAATACAGTTTTAGGTGCTGATGCATTCTACTATAAGAAAAGACCAGAAGGTTTTGATCAATTAATGTCTGGAGGTAGGGTAGTCATAAAAGATGACGTTCATATTGGTGCATCATGTACTATAGATAAAGGAGTTACTGGAGATACAACCATAGGTAAAGGAACAAAAATAGATAATCAGGTTCATGTTGGTCACGATACTAGGATTGGGAAAAAGTGTTTAATCGCTTCACAAACTGGTATTGCTGGATGTGTAATCATTGAAGATGAAGTAACCCTATGGGGTCAAGTTGGAACAAATAGCGGAATAACCATAGGGAAGGGAGCTGTTATTTTAGGTCAAACTGGAGTAACTAAGTCAGTTTCAGGAGGTAAGACTTATTTTGGAACACCGATTTCAGAATCACGAGAAAAACTAAAAGAGTTAGCTCATCTTAAGAGATTGATTAGAGAAGAAAAGAAAAGATAATTTTCTTTTTTTGCTAAAAACAATAAAGTATTTTTGTGCAAATTATTAGATAAAATTATAACATGAGTGTTTTAGTAAATAAGGATTCAAAAATTATTGTTCAAGGTTTTACTGGTGGTGAAGGAACGTTTCACGCCGGTCAAATGATTGATTACGGAACAAATGTAGTAGGAGGGGTTACCCCAGGAAAAGGTGGGCAAGAACACTTAGGTAAGCCTGTATTTAATACTGTTGAAGAATCAGTTGAAAAAGTTGGAGCTGATACTTCAATCATATTTGTGCCACCCGCTTTTGCTGCTGATGCAATTATGGAATCTGCAGATGCAGGAATTAAAGTAATCATTTGTATCACAGAGGGTATTCCTACTTCAGATATGGTAAAAGTTAAAGCATACATTGATAACAAAGATTGTACCTTGGTTGGTCCAAATTGTCCAGGAGTGATTACTCCAGATGAAGCTAAAGTTGGTATCATGCCAGGATTTATTTTCAAAAAAGGAAAAGTTGGAATCGTTTCAAAATCTGGAACATTAACCTATGAAGCAGCTGATCAAGTTGTTAAACAAGGCTATGGAATTACTACAGCGATTGGTATTGGTGGTGATCCTATTATTGGAACAACAACAAAAGAAGCTGTTGAATTACTAATGAATGATGAGGAAACTGAGGCCATTGTTATGATTGGTGAAATTGGTGGTCAGTTAGAAGCTGAGGCTGCAAAATGGATTAAAGCCGATGGTAATAGAAAACCAGTTGTAGGTTTTATAGCAGGTCAAACTGCACCAGCAGGTAGGACGATGGGCCACGCTGGAGCTATTGTTGGTGGAGCAGATGATACTGCACAAGCAAAAATGAAAATTTTAGAAGAAAATGGTATTCACGTAGTAGAATCACCAGCTAAAATAGGTCAAATGATTGCTAGTGTATTAAATTAACGAACAGGATACATACTATTTTATGAAAAATTCTCGTATTTATTACGAGGATTTTTTGTTAAAAAAAGAATTATATTTGAAAACAAACTATTTTTAACTTTATGAAATTATTAGAAAATAAAACTGCGATTATAACAGGTGCAACAAGAGGAATTGGTAGAGGTATTGCTCTTGAATTTGCCAAACAAGGAGCTAATGTAGCTTTTACTTATAGTTCTTCTGTTGATGCAGCTAATACTCTAGAAATAGAATTAAATGCCATAGGAATCAAAGCAAAAGGGTATCAGTCTAATGCTGCTGAATTTGAAACCGCTCAAGAATTAGCAAAAGACATCTTGGAGGAATTTGGAAGTATCGATGTACTCGTTAACAATGCAGGAATTACTAAAGATAACTTGTTGATGAGAATATCTGAAGATGACTTTGATAAAGTGATTCAAGTAAATCTTAAATCGGTATTTAATATGACTAAAGCTGTCATTAGACCAATGATGAAACAACGTGCAGGTTCTATAATTAATATGAGTTCTGTAGTTGGATTAAAAGGAAATGCCGGTCAATCTAATTATGCGGCATCTAAATCTGGTATTTTAGGTTTTTCAAAATCTGTTGCCCTTGAATTAGGATCAAGAAACATCAGAAGTAATGTAATTGCTCCTGGCTTTATTGAAACTGAAATGACTGAAAAACTAGATGAAGCTACAGTTCAAGGTTGGAGAAATTCTATTCCATTAAAACGTGGTGGTACTCCTGAAGATATAGCTAATGCATGTGTATTTTTAGCCTCTGATATGAGTAGTTACATTACAGGTCAAACCCTATCTGTAGATGGTGGTATGTTAACATAAGAATAAAATATTTTTCATTTAATGACCTAGACATATTTGCTGTCTAGGTTTTTTTATATCTTTCAATCAAATATTATATTTTGGAAAATTTTTTAATCATCTGGATATTGATTTCCTTAGTCTTAAGTGGTTTTTTTGGCTATTACTTATACTATTATAAGGTTAAAGAACCAACAAAAATAAACTTGTTTTTAACATTTGTACGTTCAGTTGTATTTTTCTTAATTATGTTATTGTTTATAAATCCATCGATAACAAAAAAAATATTGATTTTTCAAAAAACTAAACTTTCAATTCTTGTAGATAATTCCTCATCAATTAAGTTTTTCAAAAGAGATAGTTTACTTTCTAAAATCTTAATGAGTTTTAAAGAAAATAAAAAATTAAATAAAAAATTTAATATAGATTACTATTCTTTTGGAAATACATTTAGATTGAGTGATACCTTTAATTTTAATGAGAATCAAACAGATATTTCTATTCCATTAGAGAGAATATCTAAGATTCAGAAAAACACCAACAATCCAATAGTTTTGATATCAGACGGTAATCAAACTATTGGAAATGATTATCAATATACTTCAATCAAAGAATCTGTATTTCCAATAGTAGTAGGAGATACAAGTAAACAACAAGATGTGAGAATTTCACAAATTAATGTAAATAGATTTAGTTTTATTAATAATAAATTTCCTGTTGAAACAATTCTACAATATGAGGGTAATCAACCTGTAAGACTTCGTTACTCAATTGAAAATAATGGAAAGATTATATTTAATAAATTAATTAATTTCTCTAAAAGTAATAATTCAACAATTCTAAAAACATACATCAAAGCAAGTCAAGAAGGAGCAAATTTTTTTAAATCAAAAATACAATATCTAGAAAACGAAAAGAATATTGTAAATAATACTAAGAACTTTTCTGTTGAGGTCATTAACAAGCAATCTAAAATTCTCATTGTTAGTTCTTTTTATCATCCAGATTTGGGGGTTTTAAAGAAAGCTATAGAACAAGATAAACAACGAAAAGTTAATATCGAAATTATAGGAGAAAACAAATTTAAAGTAAATGATTATCAACTCGTTATATTATATCAGCCAAATGAAGAGTTTGATTTATTAATAAATCAATTAAATAAAAATAAATCATCATTCGTATTAATTACAGGTTCTAAAACAGATTGGTTTTTTATTAATAATAAATCATTAGGAATCAATAAGAAGAACATTGATCAACTAGAGCGTTATTCAGCAACCTTTAACACTAGGTTTTTAACCTTTTCTCAAGAAAATATTGGTTTTGAAGATTTCCCTCCCTTACTCGATTATTTTGGTGAATTATCTATATCAATACCACATCAAACATTATTATTTCAAAATGTTAATGGATATTCGTCTCAAAAACCTTTATTAATTAATGCTAATGAAAATAACCAGAAAAAAATATTTTTATTTGGAGAAGGTCTATGGAAATGGAGAGCTAGTAGTTTTCAGAAAGAAAATTCCTTTCAATATTTTGATAGATTTATAGGAAATATAATTCAATATGCCTCTAATAAGAAGATTAGAGAACGATTAGATGTAGATATTAAACCCTTGTATAGTGTAAATTCAAAGATACTTATCAGTGCTTTTTATGTAGATGAAAATTTTCAGTTTGATAAAAGAGCGACATTATTATTTACGATTGTTAATAAAGATACAAACGATATGAAAACTCTTCCTTTCTCATTATCTAATTCTTCATATCAATTGTATTTAAACTCATTAGATGCTGGGAAATATGAATATATAATTAGTGTTGATGGACAAAATATTTCAAAAAAAGGGAATTTTATAGTAAGTGATTTTTTAGTAGAGGAACAATTTACAAGTGCAAATAGTAATAAGTTAGCGCTTTTGGCAAATAAAACAAAGGGAGATATATATTATGAAGACAATTATTCTTTACTAATAGATAAGTTAGTTGAAGATACTAGGTTTAAAATTCAACAAAAAACTAAAAATATTGCAAGTAATCTTATTAATAATAAATGGATTATGATTCTTATAGTGGTTTTATTATCTATAGAATGGTTTACAAGAAAATACGTAGGTAAAATATAATTATTTCCTCTTTTATTAGATATTTTAATAGAACAGCCCTGAAAAGAACATTAAGTTGTAAATTAGCATAAATTAAAAAAAATAAAAAAAATGGCAAATAATCAAATGGAATTTAAATTTCCAAAAGGAACTTTAATCACAATAGGAATAATTCTTGCATCAATTGTATTGATTTCAAAATCTGCTGTAACAATTGGGTCTGGAGAACGTGGAGTTTTATATGAGTTAATTGGTGGTGTAGTTACAGATTCTCCTCCTCTTGATGAGGGTTTTAATCTTGTAATGCCTTGGAACAAGGTTTTTAAATATAATGTAAGACAACAAGAGTTATTTGAAGAAAAGATGTCTGTATTATCATCTAATGGATTAGAAATTAAGTTGGACGCCTCGGTTTTATACCAAGCCACTACATCTACAGTAGCTTTATTGCATCAAACTAGGGGTGAAGCTTATGAGGATGATGTTATCATCCCTGCTATTAGGTCTGCTACTAGAAGTGTTGTTGGACGTTATACACCAGAACAATTATACTCTACAAAAAGAGATGCAATTCAAACAGAAATATTTGAAGAGACAAAAAAAATATTAAGCCCTCAGTATATTCAATTGAATTCTGTATTAGTAAGAGATGTAACCCTTCCACCTACAATTAAAGAAGCAATTGAACGTAAATTAAAGCAAGAACAAGAGTCTTTAGAATATGAATTTAGACTAGTTACCGCAAAAAAAGAAGCTGAAAAACAGATTATTGAAGCTCAAGGTAAGGCTGATGCAAATAGAATTTTAAGTGCCTCATTAAATGACAGAATCTTACAAGATAAAGGAATTGAAGCTACAATTAAATTGTCTCAATCATCTAATAGTAAAGTTGTAATTATTGGTTCTGGAGAAAGTGGAATGCCTATAATATTAGGAAATCAATAAAATTAAATATTCTAATAACAAAAAAACCAGCATAGAAGCTGGTTTTTTTTGTTAATTCTAATTGGTATTATAAATCAATGAAAGTATTTAATTTCTTTTTTTTGTTGGTAATCTACTTCTTTCAATTTTACCATTTTTAAGTGCCTTATAAACTTCATAGCAATCAAGCACTGCTTCAATCATTTGTAAATCACTAGCATTTTTGACAAAATATTCTGAATAGTTACAATCTGAAATTAATTTCATAAGGTCATTTCTGTCCATTTCAAGGTATTCCATCATGACTTCTCTATCAAATTTACCAGCCATAATCTTACGAAGATTATCTTCTTTTTTAATTTTTTGAAGCTTCTTTAGTTGTTTTGGTTTTTTACCAAATAGCTTATATAAGAAATCAACAGGTTGAAATAAGGCTGCAATTGGTGATGAAAAATCTCCTGCTCTAGGTCTAGCAATTTCATAGGTTTGTCTAATACCATTAATTTTAATTCTAGTAAATTTATCTTTGGGAACTTGCTTAACATCTACCTCTAATACACCAATCAATTTACTAGATCGTATGATAATTTCTTTTACTTCTTCAGATTTTTCGTAAAGTGCAATCAATAATTCATTCCCTTTCAATAAATCGTTGGTTACTTTAATTTTTATGGAAGAATGTCCCAAATAAGAAACCATAACAGTATCGTTGGTTTTTGCTGTTATTTCAAAAAAACCTTTGTCATCCGTAATCGTTCCTGATACTGAATTTAGATTTAATATATGAGAGGCACTTAATGCTTTCTTTGTTTCAGAGTCTATGACTTGACCTTTCAAAATTTTTCTTACAACTAAACTATCATTCTGAGAATAAATTTGTGTTGTAAGGAAAAAAAAGAATAGTAAAAGTAATTTTTTACAGCGCATGCAACAAAAGTAATGATTAAATGATAATAAGAAGGGTTAATTATTTGTGAAAAAGTATATAAAAGTGCGCACGAGAAGATTCGAACTTCCACATCCTAATCGGATACCAGCCCCTCAAGCTGGCGCGTCTACCAATTCCGCCACGTGCGCTTTTATAGTTAAGACTATTTCTTTTGTGACCGGGCTGGGGCTCGAACCCAGGACCCTCTCCTTAAAAGGGAGATGCTCTACCAACTGAGCTACCAGGTCTATTTTTTAGTAAAAGAATGCAAATATAAACGCATTCAAACATAAAAGCACTTTTTTTACTTTATTTTTTATCGATATTTGTGAGTAAATTAGTTTGTATGAAAATTATTCTTTTAGGGTATATGGGTAGCGGTAAAACTACAATTGGTTCTAGTTTATCAAAAAAACTTTATCAAAACTTTACAGATTTAGATGATTATATCGAAAAAAAAGAAAATAAAACGATCTCAGAAATTTTTACAGAAAAGGGAGAAATATATTTTAGAAAAATTGAACATGTCTACTTAAAGCAATTTATTATGGATAATGATTCCTATATTTTATCCTTAGGTGGAGGAACTCCTTGTTATGCAAATAATATGGATTTTATATCACAAGTACCTGAACTTAAAACCATATATCTTCAGGGATCTGTTACTACTTTATATGATAGATTAATAAATAATAGTTCTAAAAGACCTTTATTAGCCTCTCATACAAAAGAAAGTTTAATTGAATACATAGCGAAGCATTTATTTGAAAGAAGCAGCTATTATGAAAAAGCTAACTATCGTATTTCAATTAATTCAAAAAGTATAGAAGCTATTGTTGCAGAAATTAGAATTCTACTACATTAAAAAAGCTTTTGAATTCTTTTCATCAAAAGAAACTTCAACATGCTCATTGATTGAAGTTGATAAAGATATACCTTTAAAATCTGCCTTAACAGGGTATTTTTTATGATTTCTATTAACAAGCACAGCGGTTTTAAAACGCTTTAAAGGGACATTTAAGAAATATTTTATTCCGTACATTAACGTTGTTCCTGAGTTTAAAACATCATCAACCAATACAATAGATTTATTATAATAATCAATAGATTTAATACTTGTAGTAATTTTATCTAAAGGATTTTTCTTATCAATGAAAACCTCACAAAGTGTAATTTTTAAGGACGATATCTGTTCTAATGATTTAGCTAATTGTTTAGAGAAATAAACACCATTTCCT
>Ga0228653_1000039_pt1 | contig 39656 bp, 52 predicted proteins | sample 65DmetaG_FD_182745 | JGI IMG/M metagenome (GOLD analysis project Ga0228653, IMG submission 182745) | Seawater microbial communities from Monterey Bay, California, United States - 65D | ecosystem: Environmental > Aquatic > Marine > Coastal | place: USA: California | collected 2016-11-02
AAGATCCTCTTTTATATAAACAGCAAGATAAGCTAGACGCTGTGTATGAAAAGAATGATTGTATATCAATTGTAAAATAAGTAAAAAAAAAGGTATGAAATATTTCATACCTTTTTTTATTTGTATATTAAAATACTTTAGTAGCCGTGTGTATGGCGCCTTTGCTGTGCATATAAGTTTTGTACTCGTTGTCTTTCTTGAACAGCAAGATGTTGATTAATCTCTAATTGAGACATCTTAACCTCTTCAGCTTCTTCTCTCGCTTCTACAGGAGCTGTTGACATGTACTGGCTGGTTGAAAACTCTTCATCTTCTCCACCTTCTCTTTTTCTGAAGTAGAATTTTTGAAGTGTATTGTATCCCCATTCATCAGGATTAAAGTTTTCGAAATTTTGTACCATTTCAAATTCATCAGGTGATAGAATAGATAATTCTTCAAGCGGTGTGTTGTCAAGATTTGCCTCTTCATCTTCATAATGATCAGCAACTGCTCTTGCATGTGACTGACCAGCTCTTTCTTGCTCCTTTTTCATCGCTTTAGCAATAGCTTCACCTCTACTCTTTTCGTATTCAGAGATTTCACCATCATCGTCTAAATCAGCTTTTTCGGTGTCAATTTCTTCATCACTATAAGGACAGTCTTCAGCATCTTCTGGTCCGATTTCTTCACTTGTGTCTATTGGAAAATCCATTCTCATTCTTCTATTTTCTAGTTCATAATCTTCTAAATCACCTTCTTGGGAAATACCATGTTTACGACCATATCTATCAGCTGTTAACTTATTTTTATCAAAACTCATTTTTTTAACAGCATCAATAACACTATCCATATCCATTTCTTCTTCACCTTCTGGGTAGTCAGCTACTAATTTTTCTCTTTGACCTAAATCGACTTCACCCCCAAATTTATCAACTGTTTCCATTTCACTCGGTTTTACAATTACAACTGAAACAACGTCATCTTGAGATATATCATCCAAATTAATTTGTGTACCTTTAAAATTGTTAAGAGTTACTCTATATTTTAAACCGTCGCTAACGACTGTATATAAATCATTTTCCCCAACTTCACCTTCAGATTTTAATTTTGTATCACCACCAAGATTCAATTGAAGAGTCTCAAAACCGGTATCACCTTTCTTGAGACCTTCTTTTGCTGAACCTCTTTCTCTTGTCGTAATCTTAACTTCCGGTTTTTGTGCTAATGGTTTTGATACCTGAGCTACGACATTTATAGCTTGTTGTATATCTTCATCGGATAAATCTGCAACATCTATTTCAGGGTTTTCTTTTTGTAAAAATCTAATAACCTTGGTTGCAAAGTATCTAGGTGTCATAGTACCTTTTAAATCTCTAATATCTTCCATACCCATTAGTTTTGCTCTAAGCGGATCTGCAATTTTTTTACCTCTTGCTTCTTGAACGATGTCAAGGTCAATATCTTGCATATTATGCATATAATTAGAAGTACTCTCGTTGATAATTTTTTTATTACTCCAGTTATGTAAACTCATATTATTATTTATTGATTTTATCCTATTTTATGCTATAATATAATTATATGTGTGGTATATATTGCAGTAATAATCTAAGTACGTTTGAAATATTAGAGCAAGCTAATAAAAAACGTGGTAATTTTTCTACCGGTATATTTTATTGTTATGGCGGTGCAAATTATCATATAATGAAAGAAAATGGAGGGGTTGATTGGAATAAAATAAATCTACCGAAGGGTGACCGTTTTTTATACCTTGGACATAATCAAGCGCCGACAGAAACAGGTAGGGATTGGAAGGATGAAACGTCTCACCCGTTTTGGTTTGGTGATTGGATAGTAGCACATAATGGTGTTTTAACTAATTATGAGGAGTTAATAGATGAATACCTTCCAATGCATGATAACCCGGTAGATAGTAGTATTATACCAGCATTATTAGATGAATTTGAATATAATCATGGTCCTTGTGAAGATACTGAAGCTGAAATTCAAAATATTTTATATACAATAGAAAAACTTAAAGGTACTTTTGCACTTTGGATAGTAAACATTAAAACAATGAACGTATATATAGCTAGACAAGGTAGCACGTTGTTTTATAAAGATGGTAATATATCATCTATCAAAGGTTTAGAATATAAAGAAGTAAAACAAGGTATCCTTTACAATTATTCATACGAAGGTCTAACAGAAATAGATGGTTTTGTGTATGATTCACCATTTTTAACTTTATGAATATAAATTATGTAACAATTAATGAATGTAATGAGTTAGATAAACTAAGATTTATCAAATTTGTTTACGATAATACAGATTCCTTTATACTAAATACGTTTGGACATGTATGGTCTGGTAGAAATTGGTGGAAAAAATTTCCTATTGAGTTGTGTACCGATGATGCAGGTCGAGTACTTGGTCTACATGCATATACAGTTAATGATAAATTTGAAAAAACGTTAAAAACATATTTTATTATTACAAATAAAGGTGCCCGTGGTCAGGGTGTAGCAAAACTTTTGATTAAAAATGCAATCTTTAAACATAAAGATGATATTGATTTTTATTACGTTAATTCCGATATAAGAAGCGATGGATGTAGCTTTTATAAAAAATGGTTAGGTAAAAATTTTGAAATAGTTGAAAATGATTTTAACTCCCAAGATATAATATATAAGGAACCAGTTTATAATATTATAAATGGATAAACTAAAACAAACTGGCAAGCCGCGGCAATTTGATACAGGTGCTCAACGTGATAATGCTGATGGTAAGTTGCGTATGAGTCTTGTACCACATAAAGCACTTAACGATGTCATGAAGCGATATCTGCAAGGGGCAGAAACTTATAATGAAAATAATTGGAAGAAGGGAATGAAGCATTCCGTCTTATATGATTCAGCAATGAGACATTTAATGGAAGATTTCACTGGGGATGAAAGTGAAGATCATCTAGGTGCTGCTTTATGGAATATTATGGGTATGATTTGGAATAGAGAAAACAAGCCTGAATTAGACGATCGCAAAGATTATGAATAACATAAAAATTTATACAGCTACAAAAAGTAAAAAGGAGACGACACCTCTCTATAAATCTTTAAATCGCGTTTTAGCAGATTATGGTCCAATAATGCCGTTTGATGTACATTACGAAGAGAATAATACTAGGAGTTTGCAAAAATGCTATAATAATTTCTTAGAAGATGCTAAGCAGAATGATATTGATATTGCTGTCTTTATACATGATGATGTTTTTATTAATACAAGAGACTTGCGATCTCGTCTGCAGGATAGTGCGAACCGATATACAGTATTTGGGCTAGCTGGAGCTACTTCCTGTAAAATTGGCAACCCTGCTTTATGGCATCTTATGTCAGAGAGAAAGGATCAGAGAGGTTGTGTAGCTCACGGGAATGAAGAGTCATATATGTATACTTCTTTCGGGTCTATCCCTAGCAGATGTTTAATTATCGATGGAGTATTTATTGGTATTAATATTAAACAGTTACCTGAAGAAGTAAAATTCGATGAGACATACCCATGCAAATGGCACTATTACGATTTAGATTTCTCACTTGAATGTAATAGGAACAAAGTTATAATAGGTGTAGTTGATATACCTATCATACATTCTAGTCCAGGATTAACTAACCCTGATAAAGAGTTTTACGATGGTCAACATTACTTTATTAATAAATGGAAGAAATAGGAAGATTAAATTTAGATTATTACGAGCAAGTTATAGTTTATAAAAGTTTGACAAACGAAAGTTATCTAACTCAAATTATAGACCATATAAAGCCTGATTATTTTAATGATAAAAATATTAAGACTGTTTTTAGTCTTATAAAAAGTTTTTATGTAAAGAGGCAAAGTATACCTACTGTAACTGAGTTAAAGTCTTACTTAATTAATGACGAATTAAAAGATAGTTTTAAGTCTGTTGTAAAGAATTTTTCTAATATTGATAAAAACTTTAACGATGAAGAGTTAACTTCTAATACTGAACGTTTCTTAAAAGAAAGAGCGATATACAATACAATGTTATCAGTTGCTGAAGATGTTAGTAAAGGTGAAGTTAATACGAGTTTTATTTTAGATAGTTTTGAAAAAAGTTGTAATGTTAATTTAAAAGAAGAAATAGGTTTAGATTTATTTGAAAATATTGATAAGGTTGTAGATGACTTGAATGTAGACCAACCTACTATATCTTCCGGTTGGAAATGGTTAGATGATAAAATAGATGGAGGTTTCTTAGAAAATGGTAGATCGTTATATGTATTTGCAGGTGAATCTAATGTTGGTAAATCTATATTTTTAGGTAATATAGCTTGTAATATAGCTGCTAAAGGTAAGACAGTTTTAGTTATAAGTCTTGAAATGTCTGAGATGATATACGCAAGAAGATTATCATCTAATATAACTAGAATACCAATGAAAGAATTAAAAGGAGCTGGTCAATCCCTATCAGCTCAAATAAAAAATTATAATAATGGTAAACCAAATAGTAAAATTTTAATTAAAGAGTTTCCTCCTAGTACTGTTACACCTCAGAATATACAAGGTTATATTACCGAATTAAAAAATAGAGGTATTAAAGTAGATGCAGTTGTTCTTGATTATTTAAATCTACTAAAAAGCCCTCTTGGTGATAATTCTTATGAAAGAGTTAAGCATGTTGCTGAAGGTATACGAGCATTGAGTTACGTTTTTGAATGCCCTTTTATTTCTGCTACCCAGTTAAATAGGTCAGGTTACGATGAAGAGAACCCTGGTTTAGATACTATATCAGAATCTATTGGAATGGCTGCTACAGCTGACTGTATTTTTAGTATATTTCAAGATGATGAAGATAAAGAGTTAGGTATTGTTAAAATGGGTATGATGAAAAATAGGTATGGTGCTAATTACGGTTATACAGCATTAAGATTAAATTACGATACGTTAACTATTTCTGAAGATGAAACGTTAAACGTTGATGATGAAGGTAGTGAAATGTCTGATTTAACTAGTACTCTTAACATGTTGAGTAATTAAAAAGAGGAACTAAATAAAAATAATGCCTAAGATCCATATAATTACTGATGCAGATCTCGATGGAGCTGGTTCATACTTATGTTTAAAGTATGCATATGAAAATGCGTCTATATCATATTCAGTCACTACTGAAAAAAAGTTTTTAACTGATGTTGCATCTTCTTTTAAATTCAATGACTATGACCTGGTAATAATTAGTGATCTCAATTTAAAAGAAGATGAAATAAAACTATGTGATTTAAAAAATGTTATAATAGTTGATCACCATAAAGAGCATACTGAATTAATCAATAATTATAAAAATGCTAAGCCGATTATTAAAGATTATACTTCATGTACCAAATTAATTTACGATACATTTAAGTTAGAGGGTAAGTTAAATAAAAATCAAAAACTTTTAATAAAATTAATTGACGACTATGACAGCTATACTTTAAGCTTACCGTTTAGTAAACCATTAAATCAAGTATTTTGGTCTTATACTGGAGATAGAGTTAACAAATTTGAACAAGATTTTAAAGATGGCTTTTTTGGTTTTAATCAATTCCATAAAAATGCTCTTAAAATTATAGAAAATAAAATTGACAGTTTTTTTAAAGAAGAACCTATCAATTTTGGTAATATTAAGATCGGTGGAAATGATTATAATGTAGCTGGTGTAATGGTAACTTTTAGTCCGAATGAAATTGCAGAAAATATTATAAAAAAATATAAGGTTGATTTTGTTATTATGATAAACATTAAGGGTAAAAGCGTATACATGAGACGTGGTAAAGAATGCACTTTAAATATGGGTAAGTTAGCTTCAAAACTAATAGAAGGTGGTGGTCATGAAGACGCTGCAGGTGGAATTTTAAACGATTCAATAATTAATATTACTAAATTTCTTAAACCAATAAATGAAAAATAATATACCGTTTGAAGATATACAAAATCAAGAATTTGAAAAATCATTTTATTCTTTTTGCACTTTTGTGTCTTTAGTAAATGATAAAAAGATGAATTTTGCAACAGTTTTTTTAAAGATACTTGAAGATAAAGCCTTGCGTGATATTTTTATTAGTATTATTGAAGAAGAAAATGAATTTACAGCTATTAAAAAATATATTCAAACCGAACCATCGGTAACTAAAAGTAAATATGTAACTAAATTTTTGAATAAATTTAATGGGTTCAATGACTGAAAAAGAAAAAGTAATATATAATAATTTTTTAGAAATTAGTAAAAAGGTAAATAATAAACCAGTTAAGTATAGAAAGAATTTTGATAATTTTCCGGATGAAAATTATATTGTAGTTAATAAGCTAAGTGCATTTTTTAATAAATTTCAGCATTTAAAAATAAAAGACTTTTTTGAAGCACCGTATTTTGTATATAACGAAAATTATTTTGATTTAAAATTTTATTTGAGTCAAAAAGCGATAAAAGCTTATACTTTATATAATGATAAGTTTTTACTTAATAATCCGGATGACGATAAAACTATCTTGAAAATGCAAGAGTCGGTTAAATTCATTTACAATTACTGTAATAGTAATAATATTGATATTAAAAATTATTTAAATGTAAAAGAAGGTGAATATAATGTTTTTCTTAAACATGTAAAAAATAGAGACGTTATAATATTCATATTATTTGCATTTAACAATTTTGAAAAAATCTTATCTTCAATTGATACGGAGATTAAAAATATGTATAGTTCTAACTTTTCAAGACTCAATTATATTAGGACAAAATATTATTCAAGTTCAAAAGCTAAAAAAATAATTAATAATTTTAAAATATTCGTTGAAAAACAAAAAACATAATCTATAATTAAAATATGAGTAATATAACAAGTTCAATGTTCGATAGTATTAAGTCTGCATTAGCAGCAGATAATGATAATAATAATAGTGCAATAGGTGATATCTTAAAGACACCTCCTGGTAATACTTTTACAGTAAGGTTATTACCTTACGCGAAAGATCCTTCCAAGACATTCTTTCATTATTACCAACATGGTTGGAATAGTTTTGCAACTGGTCAATATACTAGTGCTATTTCTCTTCAAACCTTTGGTGAAAGAGATCCTATTGCTGAAGAGCGCTATAAGATTCTTCGTACTGGTAATGAAGAAGAAAAAGAAAAGGCTAAGGCAATTATGCGTTCTGAGAAATGGTTAGTTAATGTTTATGTTGTTAACGATCCTGTTAATCCAGAAAATAATGGTAAGGTAAAGATGCTTCGATACGGTAAGCAAATTCATAATATTATTACCGATGCTATTGAAGGGGAAGATGCAGCAGAGTTAGGTCCTCGTATTTTTGACCTAGGACCTAACGGTGTTAACTTTAGAGTAAAGGTTGAGAAGCAAGGTGATTTTCCAACTTACGTTTCGTCAAAGTTTGGTATGCCGAGTGCAATTGATAACTTAGACGAAGATAAACATGAGGTAATTTATGATAATGTGTTTGATCTAACTAGTGTATTTAGTGTTAAGAGTGTAGGTGAGCTTAAGACTATGATGGATGAGCATTATTATGTAAGAGATGCATCAGCAGATAATAACGTTGTTAAAGACGTAGTTGTTAATACACCTATTGAATCTGCACCGGTAGCAACTCCTGTTACTGAAACTAAAAAAGATGATAATGAGGATGAAGTTCTAAAAGAGCTACTTGAAGGTCTTGACGTATAAATAATAAAATGGCTGACGGACAACCAGAATTAATACCAATGCCTGATATGTCAGGTGATGGTGAAATGCCACAATTATCAAGACAGCTTTCACCGGATGAAGAAAGAGCTGCCTTACTTAACTTCATGGGTAATATGTACGGTGAGGCTAAAAAGATGGATGGTAATATAGTAGGACCAACCAATACTTTACAAAGGGGTAAAAGCGATGAGATAAAGAAACAAATTGAACAAGTCTATACTCAACCTCAGCAGCCTGTACAACAAGTGCAGGCTGCACCAACCCCTCAACCTGAGGTACAACAACCAGTCGTGCAGGCTCAGCAACCAGTCGAACCGGTACAACAATTACCAGTTCAACCACAAATTGATGATAATCAATTAACATTTAGTTTTGATGTAAATGAGAAAGATGAACTGTTTAATCTAGTTGAAAAGGTATTAACACGGGTAGATAAGTTACATAGAAAGGTAGATGAGATGACTGTTGTATATAAAGAGTTTACTGAGACATATAAAGAAGTATATGCAAAAAAAAAATCTACCGTCAAAAAAACAGCTAGAAAAAAAGAGGAAATCTAATATAATAGATTTAGTTTATGGGTTATTTAAAAATAAAAAATAAAAAAGACTTTGTATCTAACTTTTTAGTACCAGTTTCAAATCTTAACGATGCATGCATATTATCTATCGAAGGTAGTAGAATAAATTGTACTTTATCATCTGCTGATGCAACTATAGTATGTAGAACTTCTATTGAAATCGAAACTGATTTAGAAGATAAGACTACTTTAAATTTACCAGATATTAAAAAGCTTGTTAGAGTTTTAGATATTATACCATCTGTAGATATCAAATTACAAATTAATACAAATAATATTGCTTATAATAATAATGGTTATAAATTTAAGTATCATTTACTAGATGATGGTATTATTAAACAACCGAAATTAAATGTTGAAAAGATAAAGCAATTAAATTTTAATAATAACTTCACAGTAAAAGAAAAAGAACTTAATACTTTATTTAAAGGTAGTACGTTTGCTACTGAAACGTCTAAGGTTTATATATACGAAGAAGATCATAAAATTTATAGTGAATTAGGTGATAGATCTAGACATAATTCTGATAACTTTGTATGTTTAATGAGTGAAGAATATGAAGGTAATATTGAAAAGCCTTTACCTGTAAATTTTGATTCATTTAGATTAATTAGCTTCGGTGGAAGTAGAGAAGTTAAATTTAATATTAATACAGATATGGGTGTTATTACTTGCGATTTTAAAAAAGGTAATACTCAATTGATTTATATTATTTCAGCATTAATTAATTAGTATATGAAAAAAGATTGGTCTGAGCATAAAGTGAAAAATAAAATTAAAACTGCTGGTTATTTTATTAAGAGATTAAAAGATAATGGCTTTGTAGTTCTTAAAATGTTTAATGCATATTCAGATGTCGATCCAAGAAGATGGACAGTTTTAGTAGATCCAGGGTACCATAGTGTTTATATAACATGTTTTACTAATAAAGATGAAAAAGGTGACGTTTTATTCGAATTCGATGATGGTGGAAACAATTTTAATAAAGGTTTCTATTTAAAAACAGATAGTATTGAAGTGGTAGTTAACCAGTTATTAGAGAAGGGTATTAATAATAACCCTGCAAATAACCCGTTCAGCCGTATTAAATAATTTAATGAGTGACGAAGATTCAGAAAAAAAGAGTAAAGAAGAAATCGTCGATAAGCCAATAGATCAAGAAACTGAAAATTTGATTAGAGATGCTTTAAAGAATTTCGTTACTCAAAAATTTAATAACCGTAAAACTGATAATGAAATAGAAGCAATGGTTTCAACATGTGCTGAATTTATGAAATGTTTCATAATTATGGGATATGATTTTAACGGTAACTCAATAAAACCTGTTTTTTATGCTAAAAATGATATTGATGCTGATGCATTGAACCAGTATATACAAAAATTTATAATGAGTTCTTTACATTGATTTTTGGTAATTTTATACTATAATATAGTATATGAATATAGCTATACTCGGATCAGGGTTTATTGGTAAATATCTTAATAGTTACCTTTCAGATAACCATCTTACATACCTTCTTAACCAGACAGACGATCAGTATCACGTACCGTATCGTCTTCGAGAATTTATTAAAACGCATAAAATTGATGTTATAGTTAATACATGTGGATATACAGGTTACCCTAACGTAGATGCATGCGAAGATAATAAAGCTTCGTGTACATTATATAACATTACAGTGCCGCTAGTAATTGAAGAAGAGTGTAAAGCTGCAAATGCTAAATTTATTAACGTGAGTTCTGGTTGTATATATACCGGTTACGATAAAGATTATGTAGAAGACGACGAACCTAATTTTGGTATATATAATCCCGATTCTAGTTTTTATAGTAAGACAAAGCATTTAAGCGAGATGTTTTTAGATAAAGACTTTACTAATATTATTCGTATTAGAATGCCAGTTACAGGTAAGATGGACCATAAGAATCTTCTTTCTAAACTTAAGAAATACAATAACATTATTAACTTTAAAAATAGTAAAACTGATGTAGGAAGATTATGTGAGTTTGTTGAGGTAGTTGCAGAGAATTTTAAACCAGGTATTTATAATGCAGTACATAGTAATACTTTATCAACAAAAGAAGTTACAGATATTATGACTGAATACGAATTAAAAAACGATAAATGGGAATTTGTACCGTATGAAGATTTACCAATCAAAGCTAATAGAAGTAATTGTGTATTAGATAATAGTAAAGCTAAGAGAGACTTTGATTTTGATTTTGGAGATGAAGAATATTATATTAGACTTAATTGCGCTATTTTACAAAAATCAGAATTATGGCAAGAAAAGGTATAATTTTAGCTGGTGGTAACGGTACAAGATTGTACCCGCTAACATATAGTATCTCAAAACAAGTTTTACCAGTTTACGATAAACCGCTATTACTATATCCCATACAGACGGTGTTGGATGCTGGTGTGGATGAAATTATCTTTATTATTAAACCGGATCAGTATTATAATTTTAAAAAATTAATTAAGAAGCTAGACTTACCAGTAAAAAAGAATATTGTAATGCAAGAAGACCCTAATGGTTTAGCGCAAGCATTTATTTTAGCAGAAGAATATATTAAGGGACATTCAGTTGTATTAGCTTTAGGGGATAATATTTTTTATAGCGATACATTAAACGAAGATCTTGCAAATATCTTACCAGATGAAAATATTATATTTGGTTATGAAGTTAATAACCCGAATGCATATGGAGTTGCTGCTTTTGATGATGATGGGGTATTAATTGATGTTATTGAAAAACCCGTTGATGCACCAAGTAATTACGCTATACCCGGCTTATACTTCTTCGATGATACAGTCATCGATAAAGCAAAGAATTGTAAGAAAAGCAATCGCGGTGAATACGAAATCGTCGATGTAATTAAGCAGTATATAGCAGAGAAAAATATTAGCATTTATAAATTGGATAAAGGAGCTGCGTGGTTTGATTGCGGTACAATTGACGATTTATTAGATGCTGGTAATTTTGTAAAAGCTATACAAACGAGAACAAATAATAAAATTGGTTATGAAGCAAAGTAATGATGGAAGAAATATTTTAGTAACCGGCGGTTACGGATTTATAGGAGGTAATTTTATCCGATTTATTAGAGATAATTTCCCGCAGCATCGTATAGTGTGTCTAGATAAAAACGGGTACGCGTCAAATAAAAAATATGTAGCTGGTTTATGTGATAAAGAATATACATTTAATTTAGTAGATAAAAAGAAGCTAGATATGCTTTTTGAGACAGAAGATAAATTTGACTATATATTCCACTTCGCTGCAGAGTCTCACGTCGATAATAGTATTAAAGATCCGTCTATTTTTATACAATCTAATGTAGTGGGTACGCAGAATTTACTCGAGTGTTTCCGTAATGCAAAATACGGTAAGATGGTACATATTTCAACTGATGAGGTTTACGGACATTTAGGGTTTAATGACCCCTCATTTACTGAGTCGACTCCGATTGACCCTCGTTCTCCATATGCTGCTAGTAAGGCATCAAGCGATCTCTTATGTAACGCGTACATTAATACATTTAATTGCAATATTAGTATTACTCGATGCTGCAATAATTACGGTCCTAATCAGCATAGTGAAAAATTCATACCGACCATTATAAAATCACTTAGTAAAAATAAGAAAGTACCAATTTACGGTGAAGGTTTAAATATCCGCGAGTGGATACACGTGTATGATCATAATTTAGCTGTTTGGGCAGTCGCGACAAAAGGCAAAAATGAAGTATATAACATCGGGTCTGGATTAGAATTTACAAATATCGAATTAGTTGATAAAATCTGCAAGATAATGAATAAGGATTTAGATAAAAGTGCGGTGTTTGTCGAAGATAGACTTGGTCATGATTTTAGATATAGCATTGACTGCAGTAAGATTCAAGAAGAACTATTTTTTGAACCTTTATATACTGATTTTGACAGTCAATTAGAAGAATTAGTTAAGATTTATGCGCAAAACTAAAATAAATTCAGGAAATGTTTATGCATGTCACCATGGACCATATGCAGGTCAGTTATTTGCGTTTGTATGTAGGGATAAAAAGGAACAGACGTATAATTTTCTTAGGATGCCTGATATGAAAACAACGAAAATACCGCAAAAGGATTTCGACGAGGGACTTGACAAGGATATTATTAAATTCGTTGAAAAGGTACCAAAATATGTTAATAAAGTCATAACAGCACAATATAAAAAAAATGAAAATACTAACAATTGACGGTAATAATTTAGTTCACCGAGTATATTGGGTAGCTAAGAACATTAAAAATGTGTCAGAAAACTATCATGTTTATATGTTTCTGAATAGTGTTAAAAGTTATGTTGAAATGTATCAACCAGATAAGGTTATATGTGTGTGGGACGAAAAACCTGACTATAGACTCAATAAACGTAAGGAACTTCTAGAAGATTATAAAGGAAATCGTGATCCAGAATACGGTAAAGAGGTGCATGCAAAGAACGAAATCATTAAGGAAATGTTAAATACATTAGGTATACCATCAATATTTCCTAGATCATACGAAGCTGATGATGTTATTAAGATAATAAACGATGCTTACGATAAACTTACTAAGACTAAATTTCATATTACTAAAAAATTATTTAAACATATTATCGTTACTGTAGATAAAGATCTTTGTCAATTAATTTCTGGTAAAGTTTCAGTATATGACCCGATAAGAAAGGTGGAAATTAATAAAGGTAATTTTAAAGAAATATTAAAATATGATATTAAAGATTTTATTAAAGTTAAAGCATTAACAGGTGATAAAAGTGACAATATTCCTGGTTTAAAAGGTTTCGGTAAAGTAAAAATAGATAAATTTTTTAAAGGTGAAGTTAATTTAACAGAAGAAGAAGTTAAAATATATAAAAGAAATCTTGAATTAGTAACATTAACAGAAGATAGAGATGAAAGAGATTATGTTTTAAATCAATTATCTGAATGTAAGAGTGAAACTGATTATGATCAATTTAAAAAATTAAGTAAAGATTATAATTTAAGTCAAATTGTTAAAAACGACACAAAATGGTATACAACATTTTTTCAAAAAAATAGATTATTAGAGTTACTGTCATAAATAATTGTATGCAAGATCAATTTATAAACCCGCAGCAAATACGTTCTCCATATACCGGGGAAACGGTAAGACCTGTTTTCAATACATACGATGCTAATGGTAAAACTTATGAACAAGCTGTTATGTCTGACCCAGTTACTGGTCATATAATTAAAAAAGGTTTAGTATCTATTAAAGATGCTAAGACAGGTGAGCTTATACAAGATTATAATTCAGCTTTATCTGATAGTAATACTACACAAAGTAGGGGTTAGACTTGAAATATAATATATTGCATTTATAATTAAAATGTGATAGTTATACCAGAGCAATATGTTGTAAACGTTTTATATGAGAATATCTATAAGATCTCATATAATAAATACAATAAATCGTATAATGGTTGTTGCCCTATTTGTAAAGAAGGTAAATCGTGGGGTAAGAAAAAACGATTTTATTATATACCGGAAAATGAGTTAGCATATTGCCATAACTGCGGGTATAGTAAAAAGGCCCTAACATTTATAACTGAAGTAACGAATAAATCTTTACATGAAATTATAAATGAAGTTAAAGAGTTTGATATAGAGATTTTACCTATAGAAGAACCTGAAGAAGTTAAAAAGGTAATAGATAAGAGTTTACCAGAAGATTGTATTAACTTATCTGATCCTAGTCAAGTAGAATACTATAAAGATAATGCAGCAGTTATAGCAGCTTTAAACTTAATTAAAACGCGTAAACTAGATAAAGGTATTAATAAGCCTAAAACGTTTTATATATCGTTAAAAGATATAGTTCATAAAAATAGACTAATCTTACCTTTCTATGATGAAAATGGTGATATTATATTTTATCAGTCCAGAGGGTTAACTAAAAAGGATTTATTTGAAAGACCGAAATATCTAAGTAAAGTGGGTGCTGAAAGAAGTTTATATGGTATGCAAAATATAAATTCAAACTTAGATAACGTTTTTATATTTGAAGGTCCGATTGATAGTTATTTTGTTGAAAACGGTTTAGCTACTTGCGGTATTACTGAAAAGAGTAACAAAATGTTTACAACATTACAATTACAACAGATCAATAAACTAAACTTATATGAAAAAATTTATGTATTAGATAACCAATACTGTGATAAAGCAGCTTTAAGTAAAAGTATTATATTGGCTGATAATAATGAAAAAGTTTTTATATGGCCTAAAGAATTAAAGCAGTTTAAAGACTTTAATGATATATGCGTAGCTGGTGATAAATACAAAATAAAACCTGAATTTATATTAAAAAATACTCATTCAGGTCTTAAAGCTAAATTATTATTAACTGAGATTAAAAATAGTTAGTTATATTAATTGATCTGACCACGATACCCGTACTCGTCGCGTATAACACCTAAAAACGAACCTAAATTATCCTTCGTTAAGCCTTTTACGAGAAACTCGAGCTCTTTATCGTCAATTGAATCGGCAAAATTAGTAGCAGCGTCAATAAAATTATCAAATTCGCCGATTGTTTCTGTTTTAGCAGGTACTAAATCATCATCTAATCTACCACTTTCTGGGTCTAATTCATTTTCAGCTAGAATTTTAGTTTTAGTATAAGCTTCAAAAATTAAGTTTTGATCCGTTTTCATAATATTATTTAATTAAAATGGGTAAAGTCTAGCAAGACTGGTAAACACCTCTTGAGGGTCAAAATCATTATTATCTATTTTATCAATTTCCATTAATGCATCTTCAAATTCAAGTAATATAGGCTTTAAAACTCCTATAAGTTTAGGCTGACGTCTCATAAGCGATTCAAGTCTTTCGAAAACAGAAGGTTCTTCAACGTCATAGTCAGTATTACCAAAATCTTCATTATCTTCTTTAAACGTACCCATGGGCCTTACATGATCGTCTATAAGTGAACCGTATGCTTTTCCCAATACAGGGTCATCCGCATAAGGCTCTTGATTTAATATATCGACAACATCGAATACCTGTGAAAGTATTTGATTAATCTTGTCTTCTAATTCTGGTACTTCTTCTTTAAGTTGGTCCAGTAAATTTACAGCACCTTTCCCGTCGTAGTTTTCATTAAGAGTTTTATTGCTAATATAGGCTTCAAATATTGTATCGAATTTACTTTTCATATTATTATTTATAAAAGTTAGTTAAAGTTAATTAAATTTATACTTTGGATCGTTAGCACCTGCTAAATAACCTTTAAGAATTTCACTGAGTGATGAGACTTCCATTGCTACTCTAGCAATTTTTTTAGTTTCTGCATTTGAGATACTGTCAAAAATTGTATCTGATGACGCGGCATTTAATGAAGTTTGTATACTATCTGTTGTACCATTAAGGTAATTAGAAAACTCATCCATTTTTATAATCCAACCGTTTAATTCTTCAAACATTTGTTTTGATTGGGTATTAATTGGATCTTCACCTGTAGCTGGTGCATCTACGTCAAAATCTTCAGGAGACGTTTCAGCATCAAGTGTAGAAGCCATTGCTTCTTGATCTGTTAACTCGGTATTTTCATCATCTTGTTCAGATAAAAACTTTTTAAATCGTTTTTGGTATAAGCTCATACTATTATTTATAAATATTTATATGCAATCATACAAAAAATTTAATGACTTCGTGAAAATATTAAAAGAAGACCCGAGTCAAGAGATGATGCCTGACGTTGCAAGAGATGTATCCGGGCAGAAAACCGAATATCCGTCGCAGCCATCCAGTGTTCAGGATATTATGAGCAAACAAAATCGAACCGATATTGCACCAGAAAATATACCTTATCCATTAAATGAATTCGACGACGTAGCATCTAGTGCTTTCGTTGCACTACAAAATTTAGAAGAGCTTTTAAAAATTGCAAATACCAACGAAGTAATTAAAAATAAAACACCTTTAGATTCTATTGGTAAAGATATTGTTAAAATGAAAGGTAATTTAGTTGATATTACAAAAAAGGTTAGTAAAATAAAGTAATGAGAAAATTATTAACGTCAATAACATTAACTTTATTAGTTAGTGGTTTGTTTGGTATAATATTCAAGGATTGGTTAGTGTTTATTTTAGCTACAATATTGCAAGTATTATTCTTTTATTTCTTCAACACTGTTTATGAAAATTTTCTTATAAAGAAAACTTTAGAGGTAAACGCAGAAATAAAAAAACTAGAATTTGATAATACTATCGAAGTTACATGTCCTTGCGGTGCAAGACAAAATGTAACACTATCAATTGGAGAAGATACGATTTATCGTTGTCAAGAATGTAAAAATGAAATTAGAGCTGCTGTTAATATAGGTACAGCAATGGTTACAACGCCAATAATAGCTGATAATGGAAAAATTTAATAAAATTATTAAAGAAGTACCAAATGGCTTCGATAGACCTGAAATAAAAAAAGAAATTGCGTCAGAGGATATTATCAACTTTTTTAAACAAGATGATAATGTAAAGGAGAAACAAATACTATCGGGGAGAGTTTATCAGAAAAATAAAAAACTTAAATCTTTTGAAACTTTTTTTAAACTACTTGAAGAGGAAATCTCTAAAATAGAATCAAAAAATAATAAAGATTTAGATAATTCTTTTTTTAATTTAAATAAAAAGATTCTTTCTTCTAATTTATATAATATAAAAGAAATTATAAATTTATACAGTATAGATGAAGATAGATTAATTTATTTTTTAATAGGAACTGTGATACAATCTATATATGATAAAAAAGACTGATGATATTATTCAAGAGTATGGTATAGATTTTGTTGCAAGATTTGCATGTTTATATGAAGGTGTTAATGTAGCTTGTAGTAGGGCTGAAAGAATTGGTTATGATACAGAACGTAGTTCAGCTTGGATCAAACCTACCGCATTCCAAAAATATGTAGATGAACGTTACCTAGATATGAAACATGATATTCAATTATATTTGAAAGGAGTAGATACTGATGCAATTTATCCCTGGGACGAAGTTTATAAATAGAACTAAAAGTAATACTAAATTATTCACATATAATAAAATTTATATACTTCAGGATGTAAAAATATTGCCTGATAATGAATATGTTACGTATGTATTTAACGTAGATGGTAATCTAAAAGAAATAAATTTTAAATCGATTAAAGAGGCTGATGATTGGTTAACAACTATTATTTTTTAATAGTAATCACCATAGACATCGGTATCATTTCTTGACATATCAAATACATCTGTCTTACTGACACCATCGATGTTATATTCATCGTAACCATCTTTCTTAGTTTGACTTTGCTCATTTTCGCCTCCCGATAATCTTCCAGCAAATGAATCTTCATATACTTGATAATCACCAGAAACAGTTATATCTTCAAGACCGATTGTTTCACATGTTTCTGTCCCTAGACCGTTAAAATCCTCATTACCCAATATTTTAGAGCGATCTATACTAGACTCTACCGGTAGATTTGGTTCAAAGCTATAATCTAGACGCTTAGCTTTTATTAAAAATACATAATGACCTTGCAAGGTGTTTATTTGAGATATATCTTGGTCTAATTTCTGCGTTATCTCGAAATATTTTGATTGTCTATTATTAGGTCTATCATCACCATATTCAGTTAATTCAAAAACGTCACCTGCTTTTGGTTCCACAACATTATATTGTGTATCATAAACAGAACTTAAAGTATAAAAATCATTATAAAAAGAATCTATATGTATGTAAGCTGTTATTTCATCATCACTTTCAAATCCAAACTGTGAAAGAGTAATAGCATTTTCATTTAACGTTACAGCTAATACTATTTGTCTTGGATTTGCAAATGTTTTTGTAGTTTGTTCACCATAAAAATTATCAGCACTTAATACATTATACGTGTTAACAAAATAATTTACCTTCACCCCAAATTGATTTAATTGTTCTCTCCACCAATTAGAAAATAGTACACGTTCACTTGACTGTATAGCTTTATCAGTAAATCTGTAACAGGTTTCATCAGTTTGCACTAAACCGGGGTACTCATTATTATAATTTGGTTGGCTCATTTTCTATTACAAATTTATTTAGTTTATTATCGAAATATAGTTTGATACCTGTACTTCCTAATTTTTTAACTTCACCTTTAAAAGGTATAACGTTATATTCTTTTCTTATATAATTAAGAGTATTATTATCACATATTTGTTTACCTCTTTTTTGCCTTATTAATTCTATTTTAGGGTTTTTTGTGGGGTCAGTTTTAACATAATCAGGAACTATATTTTGATGCTTTCTCATATATCTTGGGTCACCAGCACCGGGTATTGCTCTTCTATGTCTATGATTGGTAAAAAAAGTAGAAAACGGGTCCATATTTATATTTAAGCAAAAAAAAGCACAACCAAATTAATGATTGTGCTATTTAAATTATAATTTTATTTTACTGGATGAAATCTTGACCTTGATTTAAAGTAACTTTATTTTTTTTACTTTGTAAATGTGCTTTCTTATCACCTAATTCTTTTGGTTCACCTTCTTCATATTTTTTAGTTGAACCAGAAGCTTTTTTACTTTTTGGTTTAATTTTACCAACTTTATTATTACCAGTCGATGTTAAACCGTGTCCTGCTGAATCTGGAACTGCTTTAAGCTCTGTTGCTTCGTCAACCGTTTCATCTTCATCTTCATCTTCATCTTCTTCAGCTTCGTCGAAAGAATTAAATCCTTCTTCACCTTCGTAATCTTCTTCATCATCACCGTCTTCATCTTCTTCACCCATTGCTGCTTGTAATAAATCGCAAAGTGATTTAGCCATCTCACGATCAAGAGTAACTGTTACATCACCCTCACCTGTTTCTTCAACTTCAGTATCAATACCGAGTGCGTCTAATTCCTGTGTTTCTTGATCAGGGTTCATTTCTTCACCCATCACGTTTTCAAATAGTTTATCAAAAGTAGATTTCATGTAATTATTTATACTCTCTTTTACCTTTTTCTCTATTTTTTTATCTTTTTTAGTATATTTCTCGGAAGAATAATCAGCACTATTATATAACTCATCTTCTTTCTTAGCGGTTTTAGGGTCGATAGGTTCATGAAAACCATCTGCATTTTTTGGTCCTGATGATTTATCATCTTTAAAACCTTTTTTAACGTCATTAGCAATGACAGGTTTTTTACCAGGTTTGGTACCAAACTTAGCTGCTTTTTCACCTGGTACATTTTCAGATAGAATATTTTTATTATATGTATTCCATATTTCGGTTAGAGTATTTACTCGAGTCATGTAAATATTTATAGTGAAATGATTAAAAATAAACAAAACTATATGAATAATCCAAATCTGCCCACGACTGGTGCAGAGTTTGAATATACACCAACTATGGTGAAAGACTTAAAAAAATGTCAAAAAAACATTTTACACTTTGCTGAAAAGTTCTTTTATATCATATCTTTAGATGAAGGTAAAAAGACTATTGACCTTCATTACTGTCAAAAAAGAGCACTTCGTAAGATGAGAGATAATCGTTTCTTTATATTACTAGCAAGTCGACAAATTGGTAAAACAACTATGATGACTATCTACGCTCTATGGGTTGCATGTTTCAATGATGATCAACGTATTCTTATTGTAGCTAATAAAGAAGGCACTGCATTAGAAATCATGAGTAGAATTAGACTAGCGTATGAGGAGTTACCTAACTGGTTAAAACCTGGTGTAAAGGAATATGGTAAAACGTCTATTGTATTAGCAAATGGCACAAGGATTGGTATATCTACAACAACTGGTACTGCAGCTCGTGGTCAATCTGTAAACTGTTTAATTCTTGATGAGCTTGCTTTCATTGAACCGCATCTGGTTGATGACTTCTGGAAATCTGTTTACCCTATCGTTTCATCATCTAAAAAATCTAAAATTTTTATAGCATCAACAGCTAATGGTACTGATAATCTTTTTTATAAGCTATATTCAGGGGCTGAAAATGGTGAAAATGATTGGGCTTGCGATAAAATTTTATGGAATGAAATACCAGGTAGAGACGATAAATGGAGACAACAAACTATTAATAGTATTGGTAGTAGAGAAGCATTTGAACAAGAATTTAATTGTGAGTTCATTTCTAGCGGTGAGAGTTCGGTTAATAATGAACTATTTGAAAAGTTAAATAGTAAAACTGTTGAACCGAAATTTGTATTCGATAATGGTAAATATCTTTTATGGGACGAACCTAAAGAAGATGGTATATATATAGCAAGCGTCGATACTGCTGAAGGGTTAGGTAAAGATGCGTCAGTAGTTCAAATATTAGATTATACCGATTTAACCAACATTCAACAAGTTGCAGTATACCATAACAATGAAATATCACCTTATAATTTTACTGAAAAAGTTTACGAAATTTTACAACATTGGGGTAATCCTCTAGTTTGCGTTGAGAGAAATAATAGCGGAGGTCAAGTAGTTGATATACTTAAAAATACCCACGATTATGAAAATATAGTATCGTGGGGTGGTTCATTAGCTAATAAGAAAAAACAGCAATTAGGTATTATATCACATACAAATACAAAATATAAAGCTGTTACCAATATGCGGTATTGGATTAATGAACTTGAATCGGTTCAGATAAATGATAAAAGAACAGTTAAAGAGTTGAGAAACTATGTAAAAGCAGCGAACGGTACATGGAATGCAAAGAAGGGACATCACGATGATTTAGTCACCTCACTAATGTGGAACTTAATCATACTTGATAATGATATAGTAGAAACGTATTTTGAGGTAACGAAAAAGGATACAAATAATAGACCTTTAGAGTTACAGCAAATGGATTATGGCATTAAATACTTTATGAACCCGACTTCTTTATATACCAATGAAAAACAAGGGTATCAAAATACATTACCGGTTATTATAGGCAACGCTTCTAATACTAATAGTGAAATAGATCAATTACAAATGCAAGGCTTTAAAGTATGGCAACAATAAATCAATCCCAATTCAATAAAAGTAGATCAGATAAGTTTTTACTTGTTTTAAATTTACCCCCTATATTAAAAGATATAAGTGAGCAATATCTCGGTGCAAGAGAAAATACAGTAATCATTGAAAATAGCTTACAATTTTCAGTTTACGGTTCAGTTGTACCTTCAATACGAATACCGGAAGAAAATCTTGGATATGCAGGTCAGTCATTTAAAGTTTCAAAACATACAAGACCAGCTTATGAAAATGTTACTGTAAATTTTACCATTGATAATGAATTTAATAATTATTGGGTAATTTATAAATGGCTTGACCTTTTAAACGATGAAAAGGAATCTCATTTTAACGGTAAAGATATTTTTAAGACACCTAACGTATCTCCTAAAGAAAGAAATCAAAATAAAACGTTAACTTCACCCGATTTATATCAAACCGATATAACTTTATACGCGTTAGATGAATTTGATAAAAATAAAGTTAAATTTGTATACACAAATGCGTTTCCCGTGAATTTAGGTGGGATCGACTTTAGTTACCGAAATGCTGATGAGATCGAAACTACTTTTGAATTTGCATTCTCTCAGTTATTAGTGGAATTGGTATAATTTTTTACCTGGGATACCATAAATAATAGTATATGGCACGTACAATACAATCTCCCGGTGTAGAAATTAGAGAAATCGATCAATCTATAAGACCTGTAGTACCAGCTGGTACTAACGTATTAATAACTGGATTCAGTGATAGAGGACCTACTGATGAGGTAATTCAAGTAACTTCACAAAGTGAATTTGTTGATATTTACGGTGATCCTACAGTTCCTGCAGAATTATACTTATCAAATACAGCTAGAGCGTTATTTAACAGCCCTGCAAATGTTTTCGTTTATAGAATGCCTTATGGTACAGATAGAGGTATAGGATTTGGTAATAATTATAGTGTTTTAGCGTACCCTGCATCTGCAGTTTCAATTGATGATAGTGCATCGTCCGTAACACAACTTAATACTTTTAGTAATAGTGGTGCGTTATCAAGTACACGAACAGTATTAATTGGTGAACCAAAACACTACACAATAAGTCAAGAAACATATTTTAGAATTCAACAGAGAAATGGTTTCGAATGGTTAGATGAGACAGCAGATAATTTCAGCACATTGGCGGATTTAGGTAAAGCAGCTATACTTGTTATTAATAAAGCACAGACCACTATTGACCAATCTTTCCAAGGTTTTTATTTAGGAGCAATTGACAATACTAATTTAAACCCTGCGACAGATTTTGACGGTATTCTCAATATTAAAACACTTACCGAAGCTAATAGCGGTACTGAAAACAATTTATCAGTTGAAAGTTTTATTGATTTACCGTCAACTAGACTTGAAAATTTACTTTCATCTAAATCTGATAATAATACTAATACATTCGGTTATTCTGATGGTAGTATATCAGAACAAATGGAAAACTTAACTGATTTTGATATCTCATCGAACCAATTCGATGATACGTTATCTATCGGGTTATTCAGACTTAGAACAACACCTACCACGAATAATACTATTAAGTTATCGTTAAATCTTCAAGAAACAGTTGTCGGTTCAACTGATTATCATAGAAAAATTAATGACCCATTAGGTGGTGAACCAATTCCATTCAGAGTTGAAACGGAAGATCAATTACCTACGATGGATATTTTAATTAATGATTTCCTAAGTAATAGGACAGCTTCGACATATTTAAATGCAGATGGCATTCCTCGTACAAAAGTAAGATTTATAACAACTAAGGTGCAAGATGAGTTAAATAGTAATTGGCCAACGCTTTCTACAGCATTTGGTGGAACTATCAATACACAAGCTGCTCTTAAAACGGTAGTTGAAAGTGCTGGTAACAACTTACCTGGTACAGCTGATAGCTTATTTGCACTTGGTTCATATTCGTCAACAATACTTAGTAATAAAGTAATTGGTGATGTACCTCGAAAAATCGATAGATTATTAGACACTGTAGAAAATTCAGAAAGATTTGATATCGACATTACAGTCGATGGTGGTTTATCAACAATATATTCAACTGCACAAGCATTAGGTACTGATACATATGATGATATAGCAGCTGTTTCAGCAATTGATGGCTTTAGAGCAACTAGAGTAGATAATACTTCATTACAAAGTGATAGTATCGATTATAGAGGTTATTGGAATGATGTTATAACTAGATTCACAACATTTGCTGAATTTAGAAGAAAAGATCATATTTTCATTGCTGACTTACCGAGATCAATTTTCGTATCAGGTGAAAATTTCTTAACTTTGCAAGATAGTGATAAGAATTTCTCACGTGATGTGTTAAATCCAATTAAGGCATTTAGTTCACAGGTAAATACAAGTTACGCAGCTACTTACGGTCAATGGATACAGAGTACAGACACTGTTTACGGAGGTTTATCATATACCCCATCATCTGGTTATCTTGCATCTACAATGGCTAATACAGATGCTAATTTCGATCCATGGTTTGCACCAGCCGGATTTACAAGAGGTAGATTAATCGGGGCAACAGGTTTAGCATTAACACCGACACAAAAACAAAGAGATCAGTTATATAAGATTTCAGTTAATCCAATTACATCATTCCCAGTTGAAGGTCCAGTTGTATTCGGTCAAAAAACATTGCAAAAGTTACCAAGTGCATTTGATAGAATTAATGTAAGACGTTTATTCTTATATCTTGAAAAAGCAACTAAGAATACAGTTAGAAACTTTATATTCGAACCAAATACATTGTTAACAAGAACAAGAGTTGTAAATACTTTAACACCAATTTTTGAAAATGTTAAAAATACAGAAGGTTTATATGATTACCTAATTATTTGCGATGAGAGAAACAATACACCTGATATCATTGATGCAAATGAATTGAGAGTGGATATATACTTGAAGCCAACAAGAGCTGCAGAGTTTATATTAGTTAATTTCTACGCAACAAAAACAGGTACAGATTTCAACGAATTAGTTTAATAACAAAGTCATTTAATTAAATAATTACATGGCGGATACAAAAGTATCAAATTTAAACTCAATTACGGTTGCAGGTAACAATGATATATTGTATATTGTAAACTCAATTGCAGGTACATCTAATAAAATAACATTTTCTAATCTTGTAGGTGATAATATAACTGATCTTGATTCAAGAGTCTTAGAAATAAGCGGTACTTTAGAAAATGTATCATCATTTACTGGTAATATATCAACATTTGCATTTAAAACTGATACAAACATATTAAGTTCTAATGTATCAGAATTATCTGGAAATGTTAAAAATTTAAATATTGATAGTTCTGAAGTCATTGATCAAAGATTACCTTCAATTGAAGGGTTAATAAGACCAGGTATTACAAATAGTATTGTAATTGGTTCAACGACATTAACATTTTTAAGCGGAGTACTTCAATCTGTAACATAAAATTATGGCTAATAGAAAATTAACAGAATTACCCACTTTATCACCAATTACTTTTGATAATACCGATTTACTATATATAGTAGATGTACAAACAGATACATCCAAGAAAATCCCATATAGTCTTTTAGCAGGTGATAGTTTTAACGCTTTATCAGCTTACAGTTCGCAAAATACATTAAATGTGGATTATCTTTCTGGTAGTATTGATAATAATACTGTTAATATAGCAGCACTTGATGGTGGTGCAGTTTCTGTAGCAGCAGATATAGTATATCTAAGTGGTGAAATTGACAGTAATTTTAACACGTTATCTAATGAAGTTAATAGTAAAGCAAATCAAACTGATGTAAACATACTATCATCTAATGTTCAAGAAATAAGCGGAGTTGTCAAAAATTTTGATGACGATATAGGAGATTCTTTTACTAAAGCTGAAAGCACGTCTCAAGGTACACTCTCTCTTACTGCAAGTGATGATACAATAACCTCTGTAGATTTAGGTCTCGAAACTACTGATTCACCGGTATTTGCTGGTTTAACTGTAAATGGTGTCAACGTACCTAGTCAAATCAATACCAATACTGCAACTATTGGTAATATTCGAACATTATCAGGTTTTTCCGGCACTGTTACCACAGCTGCAGTGACTCAGACAAAGTATGTCAATATTGTTATAGGTGGTACTACATATAAATTATTATTAGCTGACTGATTAAAATTAGTTAAAATGAATAAATATTAATAACCATGGCACAAACAAGACAAACAATTCAAAATTTTTATACACAAGCTCAAACAAAAGATTTTGCAAGAGATAATCTTTTTAGAGTACTTAATATTAGCTTCGGGGAAGGTACAACTATCAGTTTTGATGAAGATGATTTAGTTTACGCGAAGACAGCTAGTTTACCTGGTAAAGAAATTACATCACAAGCATTACCATATATGGGTCTTAATTTTAACGTTCCTGGTGTTGCAAAATATACTGGAAGTGATGGGTATACAATTACATTTAGATGCGATGAAAGTTATGATTTAAGAAATAGATTCTTGCAAGTAATGAATGACACCTTTAATGATGCTGATAGCACTGGTAATTATTTCATGCCTACTGCTGATAGTGTCATTGATTTAGCTTTACTTGACAAAGAACTTGATAGAGTTGCGCAATTCCAATTAGTTGGGGTTGCTATTCAAAATGTAGGTGAATTAACTTACGATGTAACTTCCGATGGGACGGTGCAAGATTTTGAAGTTACTGTAACTTATCACTATTTTAGACAAACATCTTAATTAAAACCCCTTTTATGGTCCTAAAAGCTCTCTTCGTGAGAGCTTTTTTGTGTATAAATATATATAAATGCCTACTAAAATACTAAATTCAGTTAATAATGCTTTGAGAGGAGTGACAAACCCGGTTAACTCGTTAATCGGTGGTACATTAGCTCAACCAGGTTTATCTTTATTAGGTACTAATTTACCAGGTTCACCTTTAGTTAGTTTTAGAGATTCTTTTTTACGTAGTTTAAGTCAATGGAACACTTCTATACCTCTTAATACTCAATTTATCGTTTTAATTGATAATTTTCCTCAAGGTCTTTCAACAGAAGTTTTACAGAACTTAGAACCCATAGTACATTCTACCGGTTTTGATATTAATTTAGCTAAGGAAACTACTACTAATTTCAAAAATCAAGGTTTAATAGGTTGCATTTTTGCTAATCAATTCAGTATACCCGATGATATTGTTCAATCTAATAAAGCTACTATACCGAATAATAGGGGATTTATACCTGGCTCGGTTATGCAAAATAGAGACGATTTTGGTAAATTTAATTTAAGTTTAAGAGAAACAAACACATCATTTGTAGATTTTGTTTTAAGACCATGGGTGATAATGGCAGGTCATTACGGGTTAGTAGCAAGAAACCCTAATGATCCTTCTGAAGCATTAAAAAATCCTAAAACTAATCTTACAGTAGTGCAATATACGAGAAGTAAAGAGGGTTTATCTCAAATACCCAGAAAAACGTGGAGATTTTTTAACTGTGTACCAACATCTATTTCAAATAGAGATTATGGTTATCAAGAAACAGAAGATGTCAAAAATTTCAACACAACCTGGACATTTGATAATTATGAAGTAAGTAGTAATTTATATCTTAGTGTATCTGAGATGTTAAAAGCTATTAACCCTATTTTTTAATGAACTCATATAGTCTTGATGATTATAAAATAACAGAATTAAGTTATTTTGAATATAAAAATCTTATTAAGAATATAATGTCAGCTAATGACGCAGAGGTAGGGAGTGTATTTGAAGAACTAATAGATAAACAGGTCAGTAGTGATCGACCATTACATATAGGTGATAAAATAAAAATATTATTATTATTGAGAAGTATTACCTTAGGTGAAGAAATACAATTTGAATTAGATGGTAAAATGTTTTTATTTGACATAAATCAAATAACAGATAGTATAAGTTATAAAAAGGAAAAATTTAAATATGAAACATTAATATTCGATACACCAAAAAAGATTTATTATACAAGTAAGTATGAATGTTTAATAGATAATTTTTATAGTTTTGAAATAAATGATGATGTTAAAATTGTAGAAGAATTCACATACAAACAAAAAGAAATAATATTGCAAAATTTAATAGGTTTTGAAACAAAAGAATTAACTGAAAAATTTAATGAATATCTATCTAATTTCCATTTAAAATATATGGATAAAAATGAAATTAATTTATATGATCCAAATTTATTGATTTTTTTGAAAAGTTTGTTTGAAACTGATCTTAGTGAGATGTACGATATAGAATATAGTTTAATGACTCATTTAAAATATAGCCCATTAGTTTTTAACATGTACGGTTTACCTGAATTAAGAATTTTTCTTAATAAATTCATTAAAGAAAAGCAAGAAAGTAAAAAACAAGATAGTGGTAATACTGGTCTTACTTTATAAATAACGGTATGGATGATAATTTTAATTCCCTGTTAAAACAGATAGAGTCAAATAAAAAGAATATAATTGCTTATTCACCTACATTACAAAATGATATTGAATTAAAATCTTTGACAGTGGATCAACAAAGTGTTATTTTAGATTCGATATCTGATATATATCTTTTACAAGCCAACCCAATATATCTTATTATTAAGTTTAATACGAGCTTTAACAATATTATTAAACAAAATACCGATAGCAATTTATATGAAAAAATGACCTCTATCGATAGGGCAAATATTATCATTTCTTTTAGAAAAGAAATTTCAAACGAAGTTGATCAAGATGATGAAATTATTGATTTATCGAAGATTTTGGAGCGTAATAAAGATATTAAAGTTATTGATTTCAACGAAGTTATAGTAGAAGACAGGTTTACATTTAAAGTATCGGTACCATCGTTAGCTGATGATACTAGTGTAAATAAGATTTTATCTAAAAAAATAAAAGATAACCCATCATCAAGTAATTTAGTAAGTGATATTTACTTATATGAAATCTTAAAATTTGTCGATTCAATACAATTTGAAGATGGTGAAGAAGTTAAAATTAAAAAGGATTTTAAGAACTTACAACTTTTAAAGAAAATAAATCTTTCAACCCTTAGCCCGGTTATTAAGTTTATTGAAAAGGTAAGAAGTTATGAAGAGGAATTTATAACAGTACCGAGTAGCCAAGAGAAATTATTATTGACACCAGACTTATTTGTAATTTAGTAATGTAATTAAATATTTACATGGCCGATGTTACAGTCTTAGAAGCTATATCTCTACTTACCAAAGTATCTGCAGATACGAGCAGCATGCTAAAGAAACTATCTGACCGTGTAGATAATATTAGTTCAAGTACCGGTAGAGGTAAAGAAGAATTAGTAAAACAAGCAGATCCAGTTATAGTTACAGATTTTGGTCCTAAAGCTGAGAAAGATTTAGCAAAGTTAGGTGGGGACGCTGAAAAAGAAAAGCAACGAACTGAAAAAGAAAAGAATAAAAATAATAATTTATTAAAACTATTAGGTCTAGCTGGAGCAGCTGCTCTTGCATTAAAGTTTTTATTCGACGGTGATGGTTTCACAGGTTTAGTGCAGGGGTTTCAAAATGCTTTAGGTAGAGTTACAAAATTTGCAAGTAAAGCAAAAGGATTAATAGATGATATTGGTAAAAGACTAGGCACATTTGCAGATGATGTCGGTAAAAGGGTAGGTAGTTTAGTCAGTAACATCACGGCTAAGACAAGCCAGTGGGTTACCAAAGCTAAAGATGGTATTAAAAATGCCATGGATGATATTGGTAAAAGACTAGGTAGTTTTGGTGATGAATTAGCTAAAGGGACGGCTAGAGTAATTTCAAGTGCCAAAAATGTAGCTAGTAAGGTAGTAACAGCGACAACAAACGCTGCAGACGATGTTGCACGTGGGTCGTTGAGAGGTACGACATCTAAGACTGCACCTAAACCGGGATTTTTTTCTAAAGCAGGTGGATTTTTAAAAGATACAGCTCAAAAAACAACACAATTTGTTGGTCAAAAAGCTACTCAAGCTGGTTCTTTATTAAAAGCTGGCGCTACTGCAGTCGGTGATACTGCTTCAAAAGTTGGTAAATTTACTAAAGATAAAATTTTAAAGAAGTTTCTCGATTTTATGAAACTTCTTAAAATTAAGCAAGTTCTTGGAGCCATTGCAAAAAGCCCGTTATTAGCTCCTGTTATTGAATCAGTTTTTACCTATAAAGACATTAACGAATCATTAAGTGATTTTCAAGAAGGTAAAATTAGTAAAGAAGAATTAGATACTACTGTAGGTAATAGAACTTTTAAAGCTTTAGGTGGTTTATTAGGAGGTGCAGGTGGTGCTACTTTACTAGCAACTATGATGGGAGGGTTATCGTTCGGATTAGCAGCTCCGTTAGGTGCAGTTATTGGTGGTATTTTAGGAGATGTAGGTGGTAGATTTGTTGCTGATAAACTCGCAGGTGCAATGGGAGATAAAGTATCGAATGTTGGCGATTTTGTGTTGAATACACCATTATTTAACAGTAAAATGGGTATGAGTGGACCCGTTGAAAATATAGAAGATGGTATTATAACGAAAGCAGGTAAAGTCATTAAACCTGATAGAGAAGATACGATATACGCAATGAAAGATGGGGGACCTTTAGGAGAAGCGTTAAATAAAACACCAAAAATGTTGAGTAGTTTGATAGACGTTGAAATAGATAGCTTAAAATTAATGCAAGAACAGAACTCATTACTTAAAGAAATACTACAAAAAACAGGTGCAGTAACAATTCCAGGTAGTAATAACCAATCAAATAGCAATAAAAACTATAATCAATCAGGAGACATGTTTAGACAGTTACAGATGGTGTAATTTTACCATAGTTTTCCACTAGCAATAAATATATATAATGCCTGATTTATACAGTTTTACGTTCGACGAAAATAAAATTCTACCTATTTTAACTAGAGGTGAGGCAAATACAATTGACCCATTTTCATATACTGGTGATGGTAGAATTTATAGTAAGATAAACAATCAATCTACAGATCCTATTGATGTTGTGTCCGATTTTCCATGGACTAAAAGTCCTAAATCTTCACGTCTAGACGTACCATCGGTATATATAAAAGAAAAAAGACTTTTAACTAATTCAACATTAGCTAACTTTTTCTATAGTGTATTAGCAGGAGCAGATGTATTAGAAACTGGAGCTGATAGAGTTAAATCAGGTAATATACAAATTGGTGCAAACGAGCTAAATGTATATGATACTTTATCAGCAGCTGGAGTTTCATTCCCTGGTATAAAAAAGGGTTTAGTAGATAGCGCAGATAAGTTCGGTACACAGGTTGAAAAATATAGAGAAATGGCCTCCGGTTTTCTAGATCAAGGTAACTTTAAAGATAATATTCTTAAACCATATAACGGGTTATATTATACTGAAGATACAGGATTTAAATATTATTTACCATATTTAAGTGACAATTATCTTGGTGCAGATAATGTTTTTTCAGAAGATTCACAGAAATTATTAGGTTTAAGTAATATATCAGAAACATTATCAAAAGGTTTTGATGCGGTAAGAGGTATAGCTTTTATGGATAAACCAGGTGTTTATGTTGAACAGAGTAAACAATATCAATTCGGTCAAGAAGGTAGAAATTTCGACATTACTTTTCCATTATTAAATACTGGTAGCTATGAAGATATAAAAAGAAATTGGCAATTCTTATTTGGTTTAATTTATCAAAACAAACCTGGACGGATTAATAGAAATTTATTAGAATTACCGGTTATATATGAATTCTATATAGAAGGGATGGCTTATATGCCTTATAGTTATATAACACAGATACAGGTAGATTTTATTGGTAATAGAAGAACGATGGGTATAGATATACCAAGTTTTGGTGATGTAGGTGAAAATGAAGTATTAAAAGACCGCACTAATATTAATACTGTTATACCCGATGCTTACAATGTTAAAATATCTTTTAGTGGTTTGAACAAAGAAACTAAAAACTTTTTAATTAGAAGTTTAGGTGATCCAATAATCAGAGTTAGGGAGAAAGGAGTTATATAATGGATGGTAATTATCAAAATAATATAATAGAGTTAAAAAACTTAGAATTAACTAGATATGAAAATATTTTCAGAATATTTAATACTGGTGATAAAAACTTTTTTTATTATAATATTGTAAAAAAAGTAGCTATACCTGATAGCTTAGATGAAAGACTTTTTTATCATGTAATCTTACCAAAAGGTACACCATTCACAACCTTATCATACAACGCATATGGTACTATAGATTTATGGTGGTTAATTTTAATTATAAATAACATAACTAACCCTATTAAAGGTCTTCCTGACGGTAAAAAGATAAGATTATTAAAACCGGAATATGTTGAACAAATATTAGATTCAATTGAAATACAATTGTAATGAGAAGAGATTACATAAAGAATAATTTAAATGGGGCCGAAGCTATGGTACATTCGAATAAAATTGATAATCAGTTTTACTATATTCGTGCTGCGTTAGTTAACCCAGATGGCGATAGATTAGATTTAAGTAAAGGTTCTTTATATAATATATCTTTAACTGATGACCTTTTTGACCCATTTCTAAAGGCAGAGATTACTTTATATAACGATAATAACGCTATTGAAAGAACAACCCCCACATCATTGAATACTCAAAATGGTTTTACTTTTAGAGGCGATGGTAGAGATGTATTATTTTTAGAAATAATACCATTAAAAAATACTAAGAAAGAGTATAAACTAGAAGAATCAAAAGAATATAATCAAGTATTTTCATTAAGAAATCTTTTTACAGTTATTGAAGATACTGATGTAGTTATAGAGGGTGTTACATATAAAAGATTAAAATTATATGATTTAGATGAAAGAAAATTAAAAGAAAAAAATATTGATTTCAACTCCATCAACACAATACAATTTTCGAAAAATAATTCATTATCAGGTGTACCACTATTCAATTTAGATAACAATGAAAGAGCGAATAATACAGGTATAATGATGAGAGAATTACTTAAGTTTGCTCTAGTTCAAAATGATGATGATATTTTTTATATCAATAGGTCCTCACAATCCTCAACAGGTGATATAAATTACATTGATTTTGAAAACGGTAATTCAGTAATTAATTATAATAGTAATGCGTATAAAAAAGCTATTGATGATTTAAAATATATTTACAATTTACATAACAGTAATTTAGAAAGTAAAGATTTTAGTATTCTTAAAAAAGATTATTTTACTGGTAAATATACTTTAATAAACGCGAAAAGTTTTTTCGATAGAGCCTACGATAAAGACACAGATGAAGGTGGTCCCTTTTTAATTGAAAAAATTAATATAAGTGGGGCTGGTAATTTAAAAGTTAATAAAGCTGGTGGTAAAAATCCTAAAAATGTACCTGAATTTAATGAAAAGAGCCAAGCTCTAAATGTTAGATTTTTTAATACTAGTTTCGATGTATTAAACGAAAAGATTAATACAAAAATAGTGCATGAATATAATTTTGAAAATAAAACGTTCAATTTAATGCAAAAAGAAAGTAATATTATTAATGCAAAAGAAAAATTTAATGATTATTATGTTCAAAATATGAAAGGAGAGAGAAGCCCTTTCCCATCACAGATAACGACTAATTTAAAGAAATTAAATTATAATTATGAGAATATATACAATCTTTACGGTGGTAATGATAATATAACTTTATCAATGGGGTTAAATAAATTGCTAAAAAGCTCTATTATTACTAATCTAGGTATAGAAGTTCAATTAAAAGGTCAAATGTTTAGACGAGCAGGTAAATTTATATCAATCGATAGAGACAGTTTAGACCCTAAAAATAAATTTGATGATAGATTTCTCGGTACTTATTTCATAATTAATGTTGAACATACTTTTATAAAAGATGACATGTATATTAATAAAATATATGCTGTTAAAACATATTACTTTGACAACTTATCATTTAACGAGGATTTAGACTAATGCCATTTTACAAGAAAAATATTTTACCAGAACTTTCTGATACCGTTATTAATGGTAGTATTGAATTCTATGAAAGTAGTCAAGAGTTAATGGAAGTGTTTGAAGGTGTATCTTTGGATATTATTAACTTTTTTATTGAACTGGATGAAACAAAAAGTTCAGACAATGTTGTAAAGAACCTTACTCAAAAGTATGTTAATTTAAATAATAAAAAATTAAAAATAAATGACGTAGAAATACCAAATAATTTTAAACTATATTTAAATGAAAAATACCAAAATCTATTATATCTTTTTAAGGTAGTAATTCTTAAACAGGTAGAAAATATTGATGAAAGTATATTCTCTAATTATTCTGACGATATAGGTATGACATTAGAATTTAATCATAATTTAGGTTTAACTAATACACCGATATACGATTTATACTATCAATTAGAATCATTTGGCCCCCCTGCAACAATCCCACCGGTAATGATTAACAAGGTGAGTAAAAATTTAATAAAGAATTTTAAAAAGATGTCCCTTAAAAATGACGCAATATTGAAAAGAAGTCTTAGAAATATTGCTGGTTATGGTACAGAAAATATATCAAATACACCACATGGTTTAAATTTAGTATATGATAATTTCGATAACGTGACGAGAGATAAATTAACTAATCTAAAAACTGAAAAAATATTCGAAGTATTTGGTGAAAATTTAGGTGACCTTATTACCTTTTATAAAAATTTAAATATAAGAGAACAAAAAGGTAATAAAGCATATCTTATAAATTATCAAAATAATATAGAAGGTGTTGAGAATGTATTAGATATGTTTAGTAATAATATCTACTCAACCACTACAATAAATAAAACCTTTTCTGGGAATTAATCTTCCACTTCTATAATCTTAGCATCCATTACTAATTGTTTAAGTAACTCTTCTCTATTAATTGAAAGACCTAAACGTTCGTTAGAATTATCTTGTAGCTCTTTTTTACTTTCAATATCCATTTGTTTAACTTGGATTTTAGCTTCATTAGCTTTATCTTGTAAGAGAATTTTATTAAGACTTTCTATAGCAGATGCTGATGCACCTACCAGTTTACTTAAAGCATCGACGTCTTTTGAATCAGGTGCAGATGTTATAAATTGCTTTACCTCTTCAACATAATCAACAGTACCTTTAATTAATTTACCGGAATAATTTAATAAAAATTTTTCTAATTCTTCTTTTTCGAGACTAAATTCATCTTTCTGTATTTCTTTTGAAGCAGCAGTGACGCCTTTTAACTGTGCAAGTAAATCGTCAACAACAATATCTACATCATTATCCATTAAAATATTTAATAATAAAGTTGAATAATTAAACCGGTATATTATAATAGGTTATATGAATGATGTAAAAATTAAATTTGTTAAGACTCATGAAGATGCTAAGCTTCCTGAAAAGGCACATGCAGATGATAACTGCTTTGATTTATTCGCAGTTGAAGATACTGTTATTCCTGCTAGCGACTCAAGTCCTACCGGTAAGGTAAAGATCGGTAGTAATGTTGTACCTGTCGGTATTAAGGTAGGCTATATTACACCTGGATTTGGATTTGTAATTAAACCAAAGTCTGGTCTCGGATTTAAAGCAGGTTTACAGCCGCATCTAGGTGAGATCGATACAGGTTATAGAGGTGACTGTGCAGTTAAAATGTATAACTTCTCTGATACTGATTATCAATACAAGAAAGGTGATAAAGTAGCTCAAATTAAGATTGAAAAGAATTACGCAACATCTGTTGAATGGACTGATGAAGTAGAAGAAGCAAATCGCGGCGAAGGTGGGTTTGGATCAACAGGTAAGTAATTAACGGAACACTGATATAATAAATTATGGCAAAAACAACTAGACAAAGAATAACGGAAAAAAAAGTAGGTAATGCTAAGATTCGTAAGACTGTTACCGTTACTGTTACAAAGCCGTCAAAAAGAAAAAAATAATGTTTAATAATCTATTCGTAGAAAAGTATAGACCGCAAACATTATCAGATTTGGTATTATCTGATAGTAATAGAAAGTATTTTGAATCTATTACTGATGAGATACCGAATCTACTCTTTGTCGGTACACCGGGTTTAGGTAAAACGACTCTAGCTAGAATTCTTGTTAATGATGTGCTAGAGTGCCAATATCTTTATATTAATGCATCAGATGAAAATGGTATTGATACCATTAGATCTAAGGTAGTTGGCTTTAGTCAGACTATGTCTCTCGATGGTAAACATAAAGTAGTCATCTTAGATGAGGCAGATGGTATTACCATTGATGGGCAACGCGCACTACGTAATACAATGGAAGAATATAGTAGTATGACTCGGTTCATTCTTACTGCGAATTATAAGCATAAGATTATACCAGCTATTCAAAGTAGAACACAATTCTTCGATCTCATCCCACCGTTTGATGATGTGGTAAAGCGTGTTGTAGATATTGTTAAACAAGAGGGTATTAAGATTGAACCTGATCAGAAGGCTAACTTCGTTAATGTAATTAAGCAGAGTTATCCAGATATTCGTAAGATTTTAAATAGTATACAAAAAGCTACTATTAATAGCGTATTTACCGTCGATCATAGTGTCGATAATAAAGATATTATCAATGTGATTCATAAACACGTTACATCTAACGAAGTTCTAAAACTACGTAAACATCTAATCGAGAATGAAAACGAGTTTCAAGGCGATTATCACAATCTTATGAAACAATATCTAAATTATGTATATGATTCTAGTTTAGATGACAATAAAAAACGTCAATATATAGTGACTATTTCAGATCACATGTATAAAGACGTTTTTGTACTAGATAAAGAAATTAACGCGTTTGCTTGCTGGGTTAATCTTGAGAAGATTTAACCGTTAATTGGCATATACTGTGCAGTATAATTTTCATTAACTGCAGGTGATTTTGTCGCTGGTGATGAAGGAATCTTAGTATTTTGCGTTGGGTTTGATAATTCTGATTTCTTAACTGAATCACCTTGCTGGGTCATTCTGGTAATTTCAATCTCGTCTTCTTCATCAACTTCTTTAGGATCTATCTGAACTTTATTATCATATACTGTATCAGGATCAATAGGATGTCTATTACTATCTACTGTTTCAATAGGCTCAAGCATATCACTTGTAACTGTAACTTGACCTTGCTGATCTGTTAAACCATTTGCTAATTCTTTTGCAACGGTAATATAGAAAAAATTACCCCTATTATCATCGTTACCAGGAGCAGATGAAGGATATTTCGTGGTTATATTTTTCACTAAATAATTACCATCTGAATCAAAATAATCGTCTATATAATTTTGTTGTGCTTTATTTTGAGATTTGTAGCCTTCTTTAGATTTATAATCACTAGCTAATTTAACTAAACCACCAGTAGTGAAGCCGCTATTCATTTGTTTTTGAATATTTTCTATTAAATTTAAGAATTTCTTTGCCATAATATATTTATATTTATGTTACTTATTAGTTTTTTCTATCATTTTCCGGTGAAACTATATTAGTTTAAAAAAGTATTATGTATAAATATTCATATGTTAATCGAAGATAGTCTTCAAGATAGAAATATAGTAGATATATTCGCTAATTTTGATACAACAGCAGTATTGGATCCAGAAAGAGACTACTATAACTTACCGCAAAATGGATTACCTGTACTTAATCAAATTACAGCTAGTACAAGATTAATAATAAACAAAAATACTCCAATTGATAGGTTAGCCATATCAACTACAGGTATTGATGGTATTGGTTACGATGATAATATCTTCAATTTAGATAATAATTATTTTAAAAATCAAATAATTTATTTTACTGTAAGGGTTAAAACTGCAAATAATTACCCTGCAAAATATGTCAATAATTTATCATTAGGTGATGGTAGAGATACTAATGATACTGTTTTCTTAGAGTTAGTAGATAGTGATGATATTACTTTAACAACAACATTTTCGAGTGATTTCGGTAGTTTATCAGCTGATGTTTTAGGTGGTTATTTTAAAGGTGCTTTCCAATATAATAACACTGATAATAATATTAAACTAAAAGCAAGAGTTAGATCTAATAACGTTATTATAAGAGGTGAAAGTAATTTATTTAACATTATACCTGCTGTGAGTGGTAAAGATTTTAGAAAAATAAATGAAGATAATGATCAGCGTGAAAACTTCTTAAGCTATCTGTATCAACCAAATTTAAAAAATAACCCTAAATTCTTTACCGATATCATTGGTCAAATTGTAGGTGATTCAGTTGACCCTAATACATTAGGGGTGAAGGTATATGAAAAAATATCTAACTTTTTATTAAACTCAAATGATATAGATTATGCAAATATAGATAATTTAATAAGTAGTTTAAAACTTATAGATAGTAATGTAAATAAGTTTTCAGAACAATATCCAGCAAGTTTAAAAAGAATAGTAGATTTTTTCAGTGTTAGTAGATCTAAAATAAGACCAATTAAAAATTATTTCAATCAAAGTTTTGATAATAAAGGTAGACCTAGTACTGGTTTAGGTAAAAATCTTGGAAGTGAAATTAGCATAACCGATACGTTATCAGGAGGGGTTAATTTTAAACCTATAGTTGCTTATGAGAAATTCAGTCAAAGATACTATTTGCTGAATACTGATCCCACAGGTTCGTATGATTTTAGATACGCGCGTACATTTGCAAATTTAATAGGTATAGAAAGTGGAGATATTCTCGGAACAGAGACATTTAATAGTATAGGTACCGGTACTATATTTGATAGTCAAACCTTTGAAATATCTTCTTACAATACAAACTGGGGGTGGGGATTAGATTTACCGGTAGGTGTTGGTAATTTTACTTATATGCTTGATGAGTCTGGTAATAATTTGATTTTAGAAAATGATTTTAGAATTTTAAATGAACAGGGTGGTATATCTACAAATCAAATACCTAAATATTATACGTTCTACGAATATATTTCATCTATCGATAATAGCAATATATTTGCATTTTATGATGATAAAAATATAAACTCTAATATAGATTTAACCACGTTAAGTGGTATAGATAATAGTATAGATGAAATTATTCTAAAAGATATTTACTCCGGAACAAATTTAATTTAGATTTGATAATATAGTTTAAAGATTTAAATAAGTGTATCAAATTGATATATTAATTTCATTATAAATATTAATAGATGTCTTTAACACCTTCATATAAAAATTTCGATAGCCTATCACCTATATATTTTCTGGACCCTAATGGTAAAATAGATTTTATAAGTGAAGATAGATATACTCTACAGGGTTTAAATTTATTAACTTATAATATCAATAAAAGTGCTAATGATAGTTTTGTTAAAAATTACACTGTTAATAACCTAATTAAAGATAAAAATTCAAACGATATTTTTAGTTTACGTGAGGTAAAAGGTGTACAAGATTTAAACACTAAATTAAATTTTAAAACAACACAAAATACACTTAGTGCAACATTCTTTCTCCAAGCTTTAACAACAAGAAATGATGATGATTCTATTATTACATTTAACATAGATATTACTGATGTTAATGGTGAGAAATTTTTAGTAGATTTTTTAGGTAATGACATTTGCACTGTATCATTTATCGACGGTAAAATTAAAAAGTTTTTATATGACGATGGAGGCGATGCATTAGTTTTTAAATTTATTGACAATATAGTTGCACCAGCTTCAAGTTACCAGTTTAATTATTATTTTGATAATAACAATAATAGGTTAAGACTTTTTAAAGATAATAAAGTTGTAACGAATGTTATGACAATTTTAGTTACTGATACCCAAGTTATTTCGACAATTGATGGTGAGGAGCAAATTATAACTGTACCTCTTTCATCTACAATTAATTCTATAGGTTTATCGTCAATAAACGAGCAAACGTTATTAAATGGTACCATTGGTACAGATAATAAAATCGAAACTTTGCAAAGAGATAATATAGATCAATTCACATATTACGATTTTCAAAATAATTATGATATATCAGGTGATACAGTATCTGGTATCAAATATGATTTTTTAACATATTATACATATAACAATATAGGGGAAAGTAACCCCTATGATAATATCTATGGTTTAGCATTTCCAAATCTATTACTACCGCCTGGCGGTGGTGGCGGCGGCGGTGGTGGTGGCGGTAGCGGAGGTGGTGGCGGCGGTAGCGGCGGCGACGGTGACGATGGTAGTGGAGGTGACGGTGACGATGGTAGTGGAGGTGACGGTGACGATGGTAGTGGAGGTGGTG
>Ga0228653_1000044_pt1 | contig 37590 bp, 31 predicted proteins | sample 65DmetaG_FD_182745 | JGI IMG/M metagenome (GOLD analysis project Ga0228653, IMG submission 182745) | Seawater microbial communities from Monterey Bay, California, United States - 65D | ecosystem: Environmental > Aquatic > Marine > Coastal | place: USA: California | collected 2016-11-02
ATAGGTAATTATAAATTTCTAGAAAGAGTTTTGGTTTTGTTGGTCTTAATTATGAGTATTTCTTTTTTAATTACCGCTTTTTTAACAAAACCAGATATTTATGAGATATTAAAAGGCGCTTTAATACCCTCATTTCCAGAGGGAAGCTTATTAACAATACTAGGTTTAGTAGGAACTACTGTAGTACCCTATAATTTATTTTTACATGCATCTTTAGTCAAAGAAAAATGGAAAAATCATAAAGATTTAAAAGATGTAAGAAAAGATACAATTATTTCTATTGCTTTAGGAGGACTTATTTCTATGGCTATTATGATTTCAGCCTCATCTGTAGGTTTGGGAGAAGTTTCAAGCGCATTAGATTTGGCAAAAAGTCTAGTGCCTTTATATGGAGATTTTGCCGGTTATTTTTTAGGGATTGGATTATTTGCTGCAGGGATTACTTCAGCAATTACAGCACCCTTAGCTGCAGCTTATGTAGCTATAGGTTGTTTTGGATGGGACTCTGGATTAAAGTCAAAACAATTTAGAACTGTGTGGATTCTAATTTTAATATTAGGTGTCGTATTTTCATCATTAGGTCTTAAACCCATAGAGATTATCAAATTTGCTCAAGTAGCTAATGGTATTCTTCTTCCTGTTGTAGCAGGGATTCTTCTATGGGTGGTAAACAAAAAAGTAGTTTTAGGGAATTACGTAAATTCTAAATTCCAGAATATTTTAGGATTTTTAATTTTGATTTTAACTATTTTTTTAGGCTTACGAGGACTAGATAAAGTTTTTCAATTTAATATTTTTTAATGATAGATATTAATTGTGATCTTGGTGAAGGTTTTAATAATGAGCATATCATAATGCCTCTTATTTCCTCTTGTAATATTTCCTGTGGAGCTCATGCTGGTTCTTTAGAAATTATGGATAAAGTTATTCAGCTAGCCCGTAAACACAAAGTAAAAATTGGTGCACATCCTTCATTTCCAGATAGAGATAATTTTGGACGCAATGTTTTAGATATTTCAAATAGTGATCTTCAAAAAAGTTTAGAAGATCAACTTACTATTTTTAAAGATAGAGCATTACTCCAAAACGCAACTATTCATCATGTAAAACCTCATGGAGCTTTATATAATTTAATTGCTATAAATAGTGAAAAGGCTTCGGTGGTTATTGCCGCAATTCAACATGTTTTTGAAGCTGTAAAATTATATGTGCCTTATCAATCAAGGATAGAAGAAATTGCTATTCAAAGTGGTCTAGAAATTGTTTATGAGGCTTTTGCAGATAGAAGGTATAATGAAGATTTGAGTTTGGTTTCAAGAACTTTTTCCAATGCACTTATTAAAGATAAACAGGAGGTACTAAAACAAGTACAAAAAATAGCAAATAAACAATTGGTAACTACTGTAAACTTTCATGAAAAAAAGATTAAGGCGTCTACTTTTTGTGTTCATGGAGATACTAAAAATGCCATTGAAATTTTAGAGTATTTACATAAATATTTATAAACGAAGTAATTGAAGTTTCAACTCACATATAAACTTTTTGGAAGGTCAGCAGTTTTAGTAGAATGGCCTGCTACTATTTCAAAAGATATCATTCAAGATATTATTTCATTTGATAGACAAGTCAAAAAAATAGCTTCTGTTTTAGATACAATCATTGCCTATAATTCTTTGCTTATTAGGTATCAAAACCTAATTGGAGATAATGATGTTATTATCAGTCAACTTAAAAATATTTATGCAGCTTCATCCCATTTGATGAAGGAAGATCAATTTTTATGGCAAATCCCAGTTTGTTATCATCCATCTTTTGGTATCGATCTTGAAGAAATTGCCAATAAAAAAAAATGTAGTGAAGCGGATATCGTCAGATTGCATACAGAAGGAGATTATTTAGTTTATTTTATTGGTTTTCAACCCGGTTTTTTATACTTAGGTGGGCTTCATCAAAACCTTCATGTTCCCAGGAAATCTAACCCAAGGATTAGAGTAGATGCGGGATCTGTGGGAATAGGTGGTTCTCAGACTGGAATTTATCCTCAAAATAGTTCTGGGGGATGGAATATTATAGGAAAGTCACCACTAAATTTTTTCAATATGAAGGCATCAAATCCCTGTTTTGCCAAACCAGGTGATTGCATTCAATTTGTTGCTGTAGACCTTCACACTTTTTATCAAATAGAAAAAGAGGTTGCCAATCAAAAGTTTAAGATTAAAAAAAGCCTATTGTGATAGAAGTCTTACATCCAGGAATTTACTGTTCTATTCAAGATCATGGTCGTTTTGGTTATGCTAAGATGGGAATTCCTCAAGCAGGATATATGGACACTTATGCTGCAAAAATGGCAAATGCCCTATTGAAAAACCATGAGAGAGCAGCACTCATAGAAATTACTTTTGGACAAGGCAAATTTAAATTTATTTCAGATACCTACATCTGTATTACTGGAGGTGATTTTTCTCCAAAAATAAACGAGAAATTAATTAAAATGCAATCTGTATACCCTATTAAAAAAGATTCGGTTTTATCATTTGGTAAAAGGGTTTACGGAGCTAGAGTTTATTTGTCTGTTTATGGAGGTATTCGAACTGAAAGCGTTTATGGTAGCAAAAGTTATTTTAAGGGGATTACTCAGCAAACATTAGTGAAAGGAGACATGCTACCTATTCTTCCAATTCAAGAGAATACAGAAAATAGTTTTTCCAGAGTTCGAGTAAGTGAAAAACATTTTAGAACAATGTACTTACCATGCATAAAGGGGCCAGAGTTTTCTAAACTTAACAAGGAACAGCAGCTTAGGTTATTTGCTCCTTTCACAGTATCAGATCATAATAATAGGGTAGGGTATCGTTTAAAAGAATGCTTAGAAAACAACTTGCCTTCAATCCTTACATCGGCAGTAATGCCAGGAACGGTTCAGCTCACTCCATCCGGAAAATGTATTATTTTATTACAAGATTGCCAGGTGACAGGTGGCTATTCAAGAATTCTTCAATTATCAGAAACAGCAATAGCTCGTATCAGTCAAAAAATATCAGGTGATAAAATACAGTTTAGATTAGAGGAGAACTTGTAATTCAATAAAAAATAGTTGTTACTTTACATTCAGAGCACCAATTCCATTCTCCCAAAGTAATTTGTTGTAATCTGGAATGATGGTTTCTATCAATTCATCTGATTTACTTTTTAAAATCATCCATTCTTTATTTAATTCATCAAGTCTGTTTTTTGATGCTGAATTTAATTTAGGGATACTGCTGTCATTCTGATTCATAAGAAAGATGTATTCTGCAGTAAATTTATTCGGAAAATTCTCCACATCGTCATAAGCTTTAGACTTTCGTTGAACCATATCTTCATCCCAAGATTTTAGTTGTTGGATTATGGTCTTTCCTTTAGTTTTTAAAGCCATAAATATTTCTTCCTGAGGGAATTCCTTGATGACCTTAATCAATTGTTCTTGAATTTTTTTCAATTGATTAACTCTGTTGTGCATGTCTCTGAGATTTGCCTCAGTAATTATTTTAAATTGATGAATTTCTAAATATTCTTCTTTAGTAATATCATAAAGAGGATTGGGTAATATTTTGAATGAAACTTCAGCTATTTTATTCTCCAACTTTAATGAAGCTGAATACAAATTTGGCATAGCTTTGTGTCCTCTGTAAGATCCTTCTATATAAGCAGTTGGTATTCCTGGTAGGCTTTGATATCTCATGTCCCAAACAAATCGATTAAGACCAGCTTTATTTGATAAGATTGGTTCTGGAGAAGGTCCACCAGGGTACCTTTGGTAATTTGGGTTAGCTTTAGAGCTAATAGTTCTTACCAAATTTCCATCTTTATCAAATATTTCTAAAGCTAACTCTTTATTTTTTAGATGATTAGGTATGAAATAATAAAATACAATTCCGTTAGCAGGATTTACCCCTGCTGAATCGTCAGAACCTGAAAAGTTAGCAGACGAGTAATTTAATTGACTCCCCCAGTTTCCTATAATAGCATCTTCAGGTTTAAGTAGATTAAAAATTGTTTTACTTCCTTGGAACTGCCTAAGTAGGCCAAGGTCATCTAATATCCAAAAAGATCGCCCCATAGTAGCTATAGTTAAATCATCGTGACTGATTTTTAAATCTGTAATGGGTGTTATCGGTAAATTTAATTGGAAGGATTCCCATTTTTTTCCTCCATTCCATGAAATATACATCCCTAATTCTGTTCCGGCAAAAAGTAGGTCTTTTCGGTTGGTATCCTCTCTTACCACTCTTGTAAAAGCACCATATGGTATACCTGTAGAAATGTTAGTCCAGGTTTTTCCATAATTTGTGGTTTTATAAATAGCAGGCGTGTAGTCGTTAAATTTATATCGAGTCGTGGCAATATAAGCTGTTCCTTTATCATGAGGAGATACCTCTACTGAATTGATTAAAGTTTCAGGTAATTTTTTAGGTGTTACATTAATCCATTCTTTTCCACCATTTTTGGTGATTTGCAGCACTCCATCATCTGTTGCAGCCCATATAACTCCTGGTTCGTGAGGAGACTCAATAACATAGGATAAAGTACCGTAATTTTCTGCACCAACTGCTTCATTAGTATAAGGTCCTCCACCTTTTCCTTGTTTTTCTTTTTCGTTTTTTGATAAATCGGGAGAGATTTCTGACCAATTTTTCCCATTATCTGTAGTTTTTAGTAATAATTGTGCTCCATGATAAAAAGTATTTTTTTCGTGTTGAGACCAAATAATTGGGGCATTCCAATTGTATCGGTATTTCATATCTTTTGAATCTCTACCTAAATATTGGATAGGAGCTGCCATAACTTGAGTACTTGCTTTAGCTTCTGTATCCAGAATTTCAATTGTTCCCAAATAACTTACACCCATTACGTATCTTGGATTGTCAGGGTTAAAGGCTAAAAAAGCACTTTCACCTCCTGCAGATGCTGACCAGTTTTGTTCACTTATACCTCTACTTCCCAATGCCAAACTACTTATTTTTACTGAAGAATTATCTTGTTGTCCACCATAAATATTGTAAGGAAATAGATTATCTGTATTAATTCTGTAAAATTGGGCTGTGGCCATTCGATTTTGGGGAGACCATGACTTTCCGTAATTGTAAGATACTGCAGCACCTCCATCATTGGCAATAATCATATTTTTATTATTTGCTGGATTGATCCACAGATCATGGTAGTCTCCATGTGTACCACTAATTCTTGACCAAGTTTTACCACCATCAATGGAGCGTTGTGCGCTTGCGTTCAAAACATACAATTTTTCTTCATCTGTTGGGTCTATAAATAATTCAATGTAATACCATGCTCTTTGAATTAAACTATGATCAGATGATATTCTTGACCATTTTTCACCTCCATTACTAGAGGTAAATAATCCTCCTAATTCTTTGTTGGAATCACTCTCAACCAAAGCATATACTTTTTCAGAATTTGAGCGGCTAACCGCAATGGCCATTTTACCCTTTTCCTCCGGTAAACCATTGTGAATCTGATTCCATGTGATTCCTCCATCAATTGTTTTATAGAGACCACTTCCAGGACCTCCACTAATAACTTTCCAGGGTAATCTTTGATGCTCCCACATGGCTGCATACATCACTAGTGGGTTGTTGTAATCCATTGACAATTCTGAACATCCTGTTAAATCATTTACATAAAGTACATTATTCCAAGTTTTACCACCATCAATTGATTTAAAAATTCCTCGTTCTTTATTTGGGCCATACAGTGCTCCTTGAGCAGCTACAAAAACAATATTTGGATTTTTTGGATGAATTACTACTCTAGAGATATGCTGAGTATTTTTTAAACCAATATTTCTCCAAGTTTTACCGGCATCAGTAGATTTATATACACCATTTCCATAAGATGTCATCACAGCTCTAGGTGCATGTTCACCCATACCCACATAAATAATATTTGGATCACTTTCTGAGACAGCAATTGCACCAATTGAACTCGTTTTAAAATAACCATCAGAAATATTTTTCCAAAGTTGGCCACCGTCTTCAGTTTTCCATAGGCCTCCACCAGTATTCCCCATATAGTAAGTCATTGGATCACCCACTACACCTGAGGCTGCAACAGATCTTCCACCTCTAAATGGACCAATATTTCTATACTTGACCGAGGAGAAAACAGAATCAATAGATTGTGCAAAAGTAGTTGAGATAATAAGTAGAAATAGAAAAGTAAAACCTGTTTTTTTCATATTTATGAATTAAGATTATAAGAAAAGTAATGTAATACCCAAATTTAATAAAAATAATGAAGCCTTATTTCGAATTAAATCGAAAATAATTTAATTAATATAAAAGCACAAGAATTAATTCTTGTGCTTTTAAAAATGATTAATCTTGGGGGTAAATTTTTAATAATTACTATTATTTTCTACTCACTATAGTTTTACTATGCAAGCAAATTTAATTATAGATTACTTTTAAATTGTAATTAATTTAGTTCAAAAAGTATTGGTAATAGGTCAGTTTGATTGGTATTGCTTTGGGGTTTGTCCAAATTTTACTTTAAATGCTTGAATAAAATTGGAAAGGTTTTCATAACCTACCTCTAAAAAAATATCTGAGGGACGTATAGCCTTGTTTTTCAAAAGAAAAGCAGCATGTTTTAACCTTTTTTCTTGAAACCACTTACTAGGTGAACTTTTGAAATATTTTTTAAATTCTCGCTTAAACTTAGATTCACTCATATTGCATAAAAAAGAAAGTTCTTTAATCGTTAACTTATTTAGATGATTGCTTTCAATAGTTTGAATAAATTTTTGATCATGATTTATATTACTATTTATGATTGAATATAAAAAATCTACCCCTCTAACTTCTATCAAGTATAGCATAATTTCCTCAAATTTTGCATATAAGATTCGAGACTGAAATTCTTTAGGGTGTTCAGAAAGGTCTAAAAGACTCTCTGCAAATTTTTTAATAAATGAATCGTACTTGAATGAATAGGTAGAGTAGTAGTTTTTTGATTTAGGTGGATTTAATTCATGTTTTCTGATAAATTCTAATACATCATCATTTGAAAAAAATAATAAAATACTTCTATAATATTCTTTCACATCAGAAAGCTTTTCTGTCATTAGGCAATTTCCAGACTTCATGAGTAGAAATTGGTCATTATTTATAGTAAAAGTTGAATCGTCAAAGAAAACTTTTTTTGTGCCTTCTTGGAGAAAGCTAAAAGTATTTTTATTAAGTAAAACTTGTTGCTTTGAAATTTCTTCAGTGGTCTTATAATTATATATTTTAAGGGAAAGGGCAGAATTAATAGCTAATTCGTCGGGGAGGGTAATTGTATTCATTATTAATTGATGTTTTAAACTATCAATCAGATAAGGCCTCAGTTCACTTAATTGTTATAATTAATGAGTAAATAGAATAATGTATTAGGTAATTGAGGGATTAAATAGTTGATAGAATGAGGGGTTAATATTTACATACAACTAAAATAGTAAAAATAAGTCATAAAAAAAACACCTCAATCAAGGTGTTTTTTTTATGACTTATAAAGTATTATGAATTTTCTGGAGTTGATGGTGTTTTAGGCGGTGGAGGTACATCAACATTTTTATTTAGAAATATGTCAACAGCCTTATCTACTTCTTCTTCAGTTCCATCAAAACTTTCCTCTTTTGTAGTAGTTTTTCCGTTTTCTGTTACTGAGTATGTAACTACAGCATTAAAAGATCCATCATCATTTTTAGTCATGTTAACTCTAACATCCTTAATAGCTTTAGAATCTTGATCATTAATAGTATTTACTGTAACTTCAATAGTTTCTGAATGCTCATTGTTTTCAGCACTATGCCCTCCTAAGATAGGAGCTATCACCAACCCTATCAAACAAGTTAGTTTAATTAGAATATTCATAGATGGTCCAGAAGTATCTTTAAATGGATCACCAACTGTATCTCCAGTTACCGCTGCTTTATGAGCCTCAGAACCTTTGTAGGTCATTTCTCCATTAATCTCAACACCAGCTTCAAATGATTTTTTAGCATTGTCCCAGGCCCCTCCTGCATTATTTTGGAAAATAGCCCATAATACACCACTAACTGTTACACCGGCCATATATCCTCCTAACATTTCAGCAATCGCTAAATTATCCATACCAAATAGCATTGGAACAAAAGCGATAACTAAAGGAAAACCGATAGTTAGCAATCCAGGCAACATCATTTCTTTTAGAGATGCTTGTGTAGAAATAGCAACACACTTATCATATTCTGGTTTTCCAGTTCCTTCCATAATTCCAGGAATATCCTTAAACTGACGACGTACTTCTTGTACCATTTCCATAGCAGCTTTACCTACAGCATTCATAGCTAGTGCAGAGAATACTACTGGTACCATACCACCCACAAATAACATGGCTAAAACAGGTGCTTTAAAAATATTAATTCCGTCAATTCCAGTAAATGTTACATAAGCAGCAAATAGAGCTAAAGATGTTAATGCAGCAGAAGCAATGGCAAATCCTTTACCAGTTGCAGCTGTTGTATTCCCTACTGAATCTAATATGTCTGTTCGCTCTCTAACAATTGGTTCTTGTTCACTCATTTCTGCAATACCACCTGCATTATCAGAAATAGGACCAAAAGCATCAATTGCTAATTGCATAGCTGTTGTGGCCATCATTGCAGAAGCTGCAAGAGCTACACCATAAAATCCTGCAAAGAAGTAAGACGCCCAAATGGCACCTGCAAATAAGATTACTGAAGGAAAGGTAGAAATCATACCAGTAGCTAGACCAGCAATGATATTTGTTCCAGCTCCAGTGCTAGATTGTTGTACTATTTTTAAAATTGGAGATTTTCCTAATCCTGTATAATATTCTGTTACTGAAGAAATGACAGCTCCAACTACTAAACCAACTAAAGTGGCAAAGAATACACTCATTCTAGATACTTCTTTTAATCCTTCTCCAAAGAATTCCATATTCATAGTCTCTGGAAGCATATACATACACAACGCATAACATGAAGCAGCAACAAGCCCAATTGAAGTCCAGTTTCCTATGTTTAGGGCACCCATAACTTGATCTTCTTTAGCGTCATTATTTTTAATTTTTACAAGCATTGTTCCAATGATAGAAATGATGATACCTGCACCAGCAATTGCCATTGGTAATAAGATAGGTCCTATTCCTCCAAATTCATCTGAAATACTACCTCCCATGTCTTTAATTACATAGTTACCTAGTACCATTGCAGCTAATACCGTAGCTACATAAGAACCAAATAAATCAGCACCCATACCTGCAACATCTCCAACATTATCTCCTACATTGTCTGCAATAGTAGCAGGGTTTCTTGGATCATCTTCCGGAATTCCTGCTTCAACTTTACCAACTAAGTCAGCACCTACATCTGCAGCTTTTGTATAAATTCCTCCTCCAACACGAGCAAACAATGCAATGGATTCAGCTCCTAAAGAGAATCCTGCAAGTGTTTCTAAAACAATGGTCATGTCCATTGTATTTGTCCATTCATTTCCCATAAAGAACCAAAAGAAAAATATAAAGAATGATGTTAATCCTAAAACAGCCAAACCAGCAACTCCAAGCCCCATAACAGTACCACCACCAAAAGAAATTTTAAGTGCATTTGGTAAGCTAGTACGTGCTGCTTGTGTTGTTCTTACATTTGTTTTTGTAGCTATTTTCATCCCAATATTTCCAGCAAAAGCAGAGAATATAGCTCCAAAAATAAAAGCGACAACAATTAACCAATGTGTAGTTGGGACAACAAAAGATACTACTGTTAGTAAAACACTAACAATAAGTACAAAGATTGCTAAAAGTTTATATTCTGCATTTAAGAATGCTAGGGCTCCTTCATAAATGTGGTCTGAAATTTCTTTCATTTTACCATCACCAGCATCTTGTTTCATTACCCATTTTTGCTTGACCACCATGTAGACAAGTCCTAGAAGTGCCAAAGCTATTGGCATGTAAATCATCATTGATTCCATATTATTTTTTATTTTAATAATTTGCTCGGCAAAAGTAATAAAATAGAGCCAAATAGAAAAGCCCTTTCATCTAGAATATGAAAGGGCTTTAATATATTTTAGATTCAAGCTTTTTTATTTTTTTATTAATTTTTTTATGGTAAACATTCCTTTATTTGAGTAAATTTTCACCAAATACAATCCGCTAGTTAAGTCTTCAATATTATACACTTGTGTATTTACATTGTATTCTTTTAATTTTTTACCTAAGAGCGAGTATATTTCAATTTTATTCAATTCAATTTGTGATGAATTAATATTAAATGTTTTTGAAGTAGGATTTGGATATATTTTGATGTTATTGCCCCATATATTATCATCCAAACTCAACGAACTACAACTACTTCCAACTTCGTAAGATAAATATTTGGTGACTGCTAAGCCTCCTGCAAAGGCAAACTTACATGCATAACTGATGGTTTGCCCTTCAGTAAAACCACTTAAAGTTTTAGTAAATACTAAACCTGAAGTATTATTCATAGGAGTTTCTGTAAATGGAGTTTCTTGCCATAAATATGCGACAACACCAGTTCGATCTGTATCTAGTAATTCAAAAGTGAAAATCACATCTGTTCCAGAGGTCTCAAAACTATAGTTATATCCAGTACTAAATTCTCCTTGTGAAGCTTCAGCATCTGTACCGGAACATTCGGTATTTTCATCTTCTGTTGTACTCACCTGAATAACAATGGGATTGTTTTCAGCTTCATTTCCAGATAAATCAGAGGCTGTTACACTAAACTCGTAAAGGGTATCTGGAGTTAAATTATTAATAATTATAGCTTCTTCATTACCCGAACTACCTGTTGTCGTTGAGGTGTTAGAACCATAACTTACCTCATATGATATAGTTCCTGAGTCATCAGTTGCATTTAAAAGTAATTCAATAGTTCTTGCTGAAACATTACCACTTGATACAGTAAAGTTTGTAGGAGCTTCAGTGTCATCTTCACTAGAACAATCATTTCCTACTACATAACTAATATACTTTGTAACAGCTAAACCTCCTGCAAAAGCAAATTTACAAGCATAACTAATCGTTTCACCTTGGGAGAGCCCTGAGATGGTCTTTGAAAATGTTAATCCAGATACATTGTCCATTTGTGTCTCTTCAAAAGGAGATTCTCTCCACAGATAAGCAACAACACCAGTTCTATCTGTATCTAGTAGTGTAAATGAAATAGTTACGTTAGAGCCTATGGTTTCAAACAGTACTTCATAGCCTGTAGAAAATGATCCTTGAAGTGCTTCATTGGATATTTCAGAACATGATAGTACTTCCTCAACAGAGATATTTATAATTGGAGATATTCCTTGATCAGAATCATCATCAGTGGCAACAGCAGTAATTTGATGTTCACCTATTGCTGCATTTGACCATACGAAATCAAAAGGGTCAGTCGTATCTTCTCCTATTTTTTCTGTACCATCAAAAAATTCTACAAGTGTTATTGTTCCATCTAAATCGGTTACAGTTGTCGTAATATTAATGTCTGTACCTTCTTCAAAAGAGGCGCCTTCATTGGGTGAGGTAATGGATATTGATGGGGTTGAATTTCCTGTTTCTGAGACAATAACTAATACATCATCAGATGCACTATAGGTTCCATCACTTACCGTTAATTCAATTTTATACACACCTTCAATTAAATTTCCTATTTCAGGTAATGCTATTGAGTTATCTGAAAAATTAATAGTGGAAGGCCCGTATACTTGTTCCCAATCATAAGTTATAGACTCGCCTTCAGGGTCATTGCTCAGAGTTCCATCTAATGTTGTTGAAGTTTCAGGTAAAATAACAGTCACGTTTTCTCCTGCATCAGCCACAGGAGGTGAATAGGTGAGTGGACCAGCGTAAGAAAATATCATTTTACCGATATTAAACTCTCCTTCATCTATAAATAATCTTAGCACCTGTTCCCCTTGCCTTAATTCTATATTAGTTATATTTTTTGTAGACCACGAATTCCAACCATTAGTGGTTTGCATATTAATTGAAGGACTTATTGTATTTCCATCAACTTCAAAATGAAATGGCCCACCTCCATTAGAATTCCCTGAAGCATATCGAAAACTTAAATCATACATTCCGGCAGTTTCAACATTAATCGAGTATTCTAGCCATTCTCCTGAATTGTTCCATCCTACAGTTGCACCTTCGTTAGTTACTGATGTTGCATCAACATATTCATTGGTTCTAAAATCACCTTCATTAATTTGAGACATGTCTAAGTAGGAAATATTTTGGCCAACTCCACCTTCAAATTTGTCATAAAATCCAGCTTCAATTGTACCGGGTATATCAAAGGACATTCCTAAATAAGGAACTTGATCACCTACTTGAACTGTTACTATATTAGACACATTAAAATTATTATTGATGTATATTTTTGCAAACATTCCATGAGTACCTAAGGCTAAATCAGTAGCTTGTATTTCATAAGGTGCAGTCGAGTCTTGTCCAATTAGGGTAGAACCATCAAAAAATTCAACATTTGTTATTCCACCGCCTGTAACATCAAGAGATAGGGTTACACTACCACCAGGATATGCCTGGTTAAAATTAGAAGATAAAACTCCAGTGGCTTCAATATCTCTGCTCGTTGCCATCTGGTTTGCCGGAACATCGAGCATATAATTGTCTGAAAAAGTTACAGTAATTGGGTTGTCAGAGTAGTTATGCGCAACATATGTAAATTCTCCATTATTTGAAAAAACTGCAGATATCGGATGATTTCCTGTGATTGAGGTATCTATCGTTCCTAGAGCATTCATCGAATGTAACCAATGATAGGTTTGAGCGTCTGATATCCCAAATTTTAGTGCTCGATTTGGATTTGAGTCATATAATTCTATGGCAGCCTCGGCATCAGTTAATGATAAATATTTCCAATAGGTGTCATGCCATAAATTAGGATTTTCTTCATTATTAAGTATGCCTGTATTACTTGTCATTTCATTCCATAATGAAGCTGCGTAGTCTTGATGATGACCTAAATAAAGCGACCCTCCATGAATTGGGTACAATTCTATACCATAAGATGCAGCTATATCTGAGGTCCAAAAAGTTCCATTGTCAAAAGAATTCCCCCAAACTCTGGATACTAGACTATATTGCTGGGTAAATGGTGCTGAAGAAGCAGCAAAATTTTGTTGATATATATCAAACCAATACTCTTCAACAGCCGTTTGTTCAGTAGTATAAATATAAATCCCTAAGTCTCTAATTTCATCATTTTCTGTGATACTTCCCCAATGAATTAATGAGGATGCAAACTGCATACTTTCTGATGTTGATTCTTGATCATTTCCACCGGGAAAGCTTGCAAATCCATTAGCCCAACTGTGCCCTGCATACGGACTAAAGTTTCTTAAAAAAGGAAAATCTTGATCATCTCTGTCATAAGAGGCAGCGTCTCTAATTAATAGATTAATCATCCCACCCCATTCGTTTGCCCAACCAGGTTCAAATTGTTCCATAAATGCTGCTGCATGTATAAAGTATCCCCAATGGAAATGATGATCATTAATGTTATTATCTTGGCCATGCCCGGCAGGATATCCTATCATTGTAGACCAATCATTATTGTAATAAAAAATAAATGCAACTTCTCCAGATTCTGCTTTTAACCAATCTTCAAGCCGTTCTTTTATGGTTGCAATCATGTTATCTCTGGCTTCAAAATCTCCGGTTTGATCAGCAATTCTTGCAGTTTGAATCATTCTATTCATCATCTGACCTTCATTGTATGAGTCTGTCCATGATGCTAGGGCATCGTTTTCGATTTGTGAAATTTTTTCATCCATTTCAGAGGGGCTAAATCCTTCACTGTAATTTGCCAAATAGGGAAGTGTAGGTAAAATTCCTTTAAAGGAATTTTCAACCACAAAACTATTTCCATTAAGTGTCTTTAAATCTCCTCTTACAGAACTATAAGTGTACTCATTAGGTGTGTTAGAGTTAGCCGCTAAATTATTCCATTGATGTGGAAGTAATCCCAATAGCATCGTTGTATTAGATCCTTCCTTTACATCTGTAGTTACAGCAAAAGTTGTTGTAACCTTTCCATTACTTTCATTATAATCCCATGAAGTTGTTGTATTTAAAGGAAAAACATAGGCGAATTGTTTGTACTGATCAATCAAGGAATTTATACTTGAAGTTGTTTCTGGTAACATCGCCATAGACCAATAGTTTTTTCCATTCAATGAAGAACTGAAAATATTTCCATTTTGCGTCCAAGTACTTCCGGAAGGAGCATAAAAGACAAAATCTTTTGTATTAGAGGCGTTTTCAATGATAAGGATTTCGTTAGATACTGATGCAGTTCCAGAATTCACTTTTATTTCAACAACATCTGCAGAACCCTTTGTAAAGTATAAAAAAGGCATTCCAATACCAGAAGTTGAGCTTAAATTATGAGTCCCATCATTCCAGTTCATAGTTACTGTCCAGTCTGAATGATCTGATACAGTTGTTTTAGTTGAGTTTAATCCTGAAAGACCAACTTCAATGGGAGATGAATCACCAATAACACCCCAAGGAATATGAGTAACAATAAGGCCATCATTTTTGGTTTTCATAGTCATGGGATAATTGAATAAATTATCGGCATGATTTTCTTTAATCAATTTAGACCACCAATCATTTGTTGGAACGGGTTTATTGAGTGCATTACCACTTATTTGTGGGGTGCCACTTGGATATCCATTTCTGCCAGCACTATCTGTGCCCGGAAAAGAATTGGTATAACTTCCGCTTCCAACAGCTGTAATTTGAGAATTACTTTCAATGGCATAAAAACAAAATATTAGAATTAAGATGTTAATAAGATAATTAGTATTGGATTTCATTTAACTTGTTTTAAGTTCTCAAAATTAATAGAATAATAATCTAATATTTATTTTTCGACCAATACAAAAACCAAACAAACGACCTAATTCCCTATAAATTTAAGGCCATACTTCTTAAAATGAAGGACACTCAGAATATTAATTTAAAAAAAAATCATCGACAGAATTGCCGATGAATTTTTATTATTAAGCTGATATTATTTTTATTTTTTTAAAACTTCTTTTACAGCTTTTATTACATCTTTACTATTTGGAATCCATGCTTCAAGTAAAACTGGAGAATATGGAGCTGGTGTATCAGCTGTAGTAATCCTTTTAATAGGAGCATCTAAGTAATCGAATGCTTCATCTTGAATTCTGTAAGTTATTTCAGTAGAAACACTACCAAAAGGCCAAGCTTCCTCTAAAATTAGTAAACGATTTGTTTTCTTAACAGACTCTATGATAGTATTGTGATCTAGAGGGCGAACAGTCCTTAAATCAATAACTTCTACAGAAATCCCTTCTTTTATTAATTCATCTGCAGCTTTGTAAGCTTCTTTTATTATTTTTCCAAATGATACAATTGTGATGTCTGTTCCATTTCTTTTTATATCTGCAACTCCTATAGGAATGATATATTCACCTTCTGGAATTTCCATTTTATCACCATACATTTGCTCAGATTCCATAAAAATAACTGGATCGTCGTCACGAATTGCAGCTTTTAATAATCCTTTGGCATCATATGGGTTTGATGGAACAATTACTTTTAATCCTGGAGTATTAGCAAACCAATTTTCAAATGCTTGAGAGTGAGTTGCACCAAGTTGACCTGCAGAACCTGTAGGCCCTCTAAATACGATCGGGCAATTAAATTGACCAGCAGACATTTGTCTAATTTTTGCTGCATTGTTAATAATTTGGTCAATTCCAACCAGTGAAAAATTAAAGGTCATATATTCTACGATAGGTCTATTTCCATTCATTGCAGAACCAACAGCAATTCCTCCAAAACCAAGTTCAGCGATAGGAGCATCTATAACTCTTTTTTCACCAAACTCATCTAGCATTCCTTTACTAGCTTTGTAAGCACCATTATATTCTGCTACTTCTTCTCCTATTAAATATACGCTTTCATCTGAGCGCATTTCTTCACTCATGGCTTCGCAAATAGCTTCTCTAAATTGAACTGTTTTCATGTATTATTTAGTTGTTGTTTATTTTGATGCACAAAATTAAGCATTTTTACATAAAATTTATGCTTAAATGCCACATTAGTAAAACTTATTGAATTCTTAAAAATCATTAAAAATACTTTGTCTTTTATTAATTTCAAATCCTTTAATTTTAGAAATATCTAAAATACTGTGAAAAAGAAAATCTGTACTAAATTTTTGATGTCGATTATTTAAAAGATTATTAACGATTTCAGGATTATTGATTTTAAAACTTTCCGAATACCAAACCAACATTGCAGGATTTTCTGAGGCTGTGTTTTTTTGGGCATGAAACCACTGCCCATTTTCGCCTAAAATTTCTCCATGATCAGAAAGGTAAATTAGTAATGTTTCTTTTGAAGATTTTTTTAACTTTTCAATTAGTGAATTTAGAAAATAATCTAAATAGAGGATTGTATTGTCATAGGAATTTATAAGTTGCTCTTCAGATAAAGCCCCAACATATTTACTATTTGTAATAGGTGTGAATTTTTCAAATTCTTTTGTGTATTTATTATTGTAGTACCAATGACTCCCAATCATGTGAATAGTAGATATTCTATTTTTATGATTTATAATATTAAGATTAAATTTATCTAATAAAGCTAAATCTTTCTTTTTTTTGAAACTTAAAACAGAATGAAACGGATCTATAATTGTCACTTTTTTATTTGTATTTATAATTCCTTCGTAGCTTTTTTCTATCGTTTGATTACCTATCCATTCTGTGTAAAAATCAGCTTTATTTAAGATGGAGTATAAACTAAAAAATGATGTTATTGAATTATTAGTAACAGATTTGTTTGTTAAAATTTGAGGAACACTTACAGCTGTGTAAGTTAAAGGAGTAAAAATATTTTTAAAACTTACTATGTTATTTTGCTTAGATAGTAAAGGAGTTGTTTCTCGATGATATCCGTTAATAGATATGTGATCTGCTCTAACAGATTCTCCCAAAACAAAAATAATATTTAGGTTTTCTTTATCTGTAGATACATTATCTTCAGGGGTTATTAGTTGCATTTTGGGCTTTTCTAAATATTTTTTCACAGCAACAAAACTGTTGTAGGGTAACCTTCTTTTTAAAACTCCAAAACGATGATTTTCAGCAATAAAATAACATAAAATAGCAATAATGGCTATTATAAAAAGAGGAGATTTTATGTTGTTTTGTTTAAGTTTTTGATACTTTTTCATTAAGAAAAGTGAAACAACAAAGGCGGAAATCAAATAAAATCCAAACGGAACACTCAGTGTATCCACAGCTATATCAAACTTTGTTTCTAAAATTGCTTGAATAATACTTGATTCAACTGTGATATCTTGGGTATAAACCCAAAAAGCTAACGCGGATAAAATAGTAAATAAGATAGGAAAAGTTAGTCTAAAGAACGTTTTAAAAAGACTATAAACATATAAAAATCCGAAAAGCGTAAATTGTAAAACTAAAAAATGAATTATATAGACAAAAGCTCCTTTATAACCCCCATAAGGAATATGAAAATAAGACGAAAGACTAATAAAGAGAGCTACGATTACATTTAATAGTGCATGAAAACTTATTTCTTGCTTATATTTTTTTATTTTTTCCATTTAAAATGGGAATATATTTATTGATAAGAATAAGTATTGGAAATAAAATAATGAGTTGCCCAAGAGTTAAAATTACTTTTTCAAATTCTGTGAATTCAAAAATAGATAATCCTAAAATAAGAAATAGAAAAAGTTTGATAAAACTCAAAGCTCTGGCTTGCACAGCCAAAATAGGTATGGTGTTTTTGCCAAAATAAACTAAAGATTTTATAAGCAAAAAATTTTTAAATAAATACCCCCAGAAAAGAAACCCAACAATACTATTTAATAGAAATAAAATTTCGTTGCCGTAAGTAGACCTATACATGTCTATTTTTTGCATCAGGAATAGAGATACTGCTAGATGTATGACTCCTAAAATTAATAAAGAGAAAACATCTTTTTTCTTATTGGATTTAATAAAATCTTTTGCATAAAAACCAAAGCTGTAAAAGAAAAGAGAAACTAGTGCGACATCTAAACTCCAAAATAAATACACTTTAGAAAAGTTGGCAATTAAAAAACCTAAAACAATACTCATTATTAAGACAGAATAATGTAAAAACTTATTCTTAATCTTTAAAATAAGACCAAATAAAAGAAAAGTTAAAAATATTGTTGGTAAAAACCACATAGGTATTCCCCAATTCATGTAGTTAATGTCTCCTTGGGCAAAGAAAATTCCAATAAAGTTTTTTGTAATGGATAAATCTAAATTTGCTGACTCTCCAAATTTTCGACCAATAAATAACCAGAACCCAAATAAAATAAAGCTCCACAAAAAATAAGGAAGTAAAATTTGCCGAACTCTTTTTTTAATAGTGGAAACATTTATATTTTTTGGATGAAATATTCCAGCAATAATAAAAAATAAAGGCATATGAAAACTATATATATACTCTTCTAGAACTGGGAAATTATGCCCATATACCATTAAAATAATACCAAAACCTTTTAACTGGTCTAACCAAGCAATTCTTTTATTTGTATTTTTTTGTGCTAAAAGCAACTTATAATTTTATGAAATGATTGAAAAAAACAATATTAAACATAATTAATGTAATTACAATCTATTTCGTGTTTTGTTAAATAAATTAAAATTTACTATGCATGCATAGTATTTTAATTTTTTGTAGTATCTTCGTATCATCAAAATCAAAATAAAATTTAAATGAAAATATTAGTATGTATTAGTCATGTTCCTGATACCACTTCAAAAATTAATTTTACTGATAATGATACAATCTTTGACACCAATGGTGTTCAATTTGTAATCAATCCGTATGATGAATTTGTCTTAACAAGAGCCATGTGGTTTAAAGAAAAACAAGGAGCTACAGTAACTGTTATAAATGTTGGTTCTTCCTCAACTGAGTCAACATTAAGAAAAGCATTAGCCATAGGAGCAGACAATGCTATTAGAATTAATGCAGACCCTAAAGATGGAATGTCTGTAGCCAAAGAAATTTCGGTAGTTGCCAAAGAGGGAGGGTATGATTTAATTTTAGCAGGTAAAGAGTCCAGTGATTACAACGGACAAATGGTTCCAGGTATGTTGGCCGCTCTATTGGACTATAATTTTATAAATGGTTGTGTTCAAATGGATGTAGAGGGAACTAGTGTAACGGCTACAAGAGAAATTGATGGAGGGAGTGAATCTTTGCAAACAAATTTACCATTAGTAGTTGGTGGGCAAAAAGGAATTGTTGAAGAGTCTGATTTACGTATTCCAAATATGAGAGGTATTATGATGGCTCGAAAAAAACCATTAAATGTTCTAGAGTCTATAAATTCTGAAAATGCTACAAATTCAGTATCCTTTGAAAAACCAGCACCTAAAGGAGCTGTGAAACTTGTAGATGCTGAAAATATTGATGAATTAATTAATTTATTACACAACGAAGCAAAAGTAATTTAATCATAAGAAAAAAAAGAAATATGTCAGTTTTAGTATACGCAAGTTCTTCAGACGGAAAATTCAAGAAATCAGCATTCGAAGTTGTTTCTTATGGAAAAAAAGTTGCCGAAGAATTAGGAACCAATATCATTGCATTAACTATTAATGCAGCTGATGTTACAGAATTGCAAAATTACGGTGCAGATACAATTGTAACTGTAAACAATGCAACACTAAACGATTTTAATGCAAAAGAATATGCATCTGTTATTCAACAAGTTGCTGAGTCAAAAGGGTCTAAAGTTATAGTTATAGATTCTAGTATTGATGGATTATATGTTGGTCCATTAGTTTCGGTGGCATTAAATGCTGGGTATACATCTAATGTTGTAGATGCTCCTAGTTCTACAAATCCTTTTGTAGTAAAAAGAAAAGCTTTCTCTAACAAAGGATTTAATAATACAGAAATTACAACAGAAAATAAAGTAATAGGTTTAGCCAAAAATTCATTTGGAATTCATGAAAATCCAGTTAGTGCATCAGTTGAAAATTTTGAAGCTGAAGTTGCTGAACCTGGAGTTAAATCCTCAAGTATCGATAAAGCAATAGGAAAAGTAACTATTGCAGATGCAGATGTAGTAGTTTCTGCTGGTAGAGGTTTAAAAGGTCCAGAAAATTGGGGAATGGTTGAAGAGTTAGCCGATGTTTTAGGTGCTGCAACTGCATGTTCCAAACCAGTCTCTGATTTAGGATGGAGACCACACGGAGAACATGTTGGGCAAACCGGGAAACCCGTTGCTACTAACTTGTATATTGCTATCGGTATATCAGGAGCAATTCAGCATTTAGCTGGAATCAATGCCTCAAAAGTAAAAGTTGTTATCAATACAGACCCAGAAGCACCATTTTTTAAAGCTGCTGATTACGGGATTATAGGAGATGCTTTTGATGTGGTTCCGCAATTAATTTCTAAACTCAAAGATTTTAAAGCACAAAACTCATAATTTTTAGTAAATTGTGCCCAAGTAGGGGCTGTCTAATTTTGGGGAGTTTCCAAAATTAGACAGCTTTTTTATTTATATAAATTCATGAGTTTAATAAAATTAACGATAAAGGGTATTTCTTACAGTCAAACTCAGAGTGGAGCTTATGCTTTGGTATTGAGTGAAATAGAAGGTAAACGAACCCTGCCTATCATAATAGGAGCTTTTGAAGCTCAATCCATTGCAATCGCATTAGAAAAAGAAATTAGACCTCCAAGACCTCTTACCCACGACTTATTTAAAACTTTTTCTGAAAGATTTCATATTAGTGTAAAACAAATTATAATTCACAAATTAGTTGACGGAATCTTTTTCTCTAGCTTAGTTTGTGAAAGAGATGGTGTAGAGGAAATTATAGACACTAGAACCTCAGATGCTATAGCCATTGCTATTCGTTTTTTGGCTCCAATTTACACCTACGAAAATATACTTGATAAGGCAGGTATTTATTTAAAAGTAGAAGAAGAGATATCTATAAAAGAAATCCTAGAACCTGAGACAATTCATGTAAATTTAGAAGAAACAGATTCCACTAAACATTCATCTGATTTTTCAGCTTTTACCATAAAAGAACTTCAACAACAATTAAATGATGCTGTTTCAAATGAAGATTATGAAACTGCAGCAAAAGTTAGAGATGAAATTAGTAAACGATCATAAATTATGAAACAATATATTTGTTATATTCTATTTTTTTTATCAGCAATCACGGTTGCTCAAACACTTGAAAAAGAATGGAAATTTGAATCAATAAAAAATAATAATGGAATTTCTATTGTAGATATTAATTCAAATGATTCTTTCAAATTAGCAGATGGAAAATTCACATATTCATTAGTTTCAAAAGATAGTTTGGTCGCTAAGGGAACCTATACATCCCAAAATAATCTTTTAACCCTTAATTATTCTTCTCCAAAAGACACTGTTCGTAGTTATAAAATTGTTGAGGTTACAGATTCTATTTTAACCTTATCTGAAAATGAAACCCTATACTCTTTTAGTACATTAAATAAAACCAACGAAATAACAGTGATTGAAACTGAAAATAAGATACTTCCAAGTCAAGGGTTTTCTATGAGTAGTTTATGGAGAGGTGTACTTGGAATGTTAGTATTATTAATTATTTCATTCTTATTTAGTGCCAATAGAAGAGCTGTTGATTGGAGAAAAGTTGGAATTGGTTTATCTATTCAACTAATTATTGCTGTGGGAGTTTTAAAAGTAAACTTCATTCAATCAATATTTAATTTCATAGGAAGTATTTTTATAGAAATATTAGAATATACTAAAGCAGGTAGTGAGTTTTTATTTGCAGGTATGATTAACGATATGGATAAGTTTGGTTATATTTTTGCATTTCAAGTATTACCAACTATTATCTTTTTTTCTGCCTTAACTTCTTTATTATTTTATCTTGGAGTAATTCAGTGGCTAGTTAAAATTTTAGCAAAAATTTTATCAAAATTTTTAGGAATTTCAGGAATGGAAAGTTTATCGGTAGCTGGTAATATTTTTCTAGGACAGACTGAAGCACCTCTTTTAATTAAAGCCTACTTAGAAAAAATGAATAAGTCTGAAATGTTGTTGGTAATGGTAGGTGGAATGGCTACTGTTGCTGGTGCTGTTTTAGCAGCCTATATTGGATTTTTAGGTGGTGGTGATAAAGCATTAGAATTAGTTTTTGCAAAGCATTTATTGGCAGCTTCAGTAATGGCAGCACCTGGAGCCATTGTGATTTCAAAAATTTTATATCCACAAACTCAAAAGGTAAATACAGATGTAACAGTTTCCCAAGATAAAATAGGGTCAAATATTTTAGATGCCATTGCAAATGGAACTACTGAGGGGTTAAAATTAGCGGTTAATGTTGGAGCAATGTTATTAGTTTTTGTTGCAGTAATTGCTATGCTTAACGGAGTTCTTGGTTTTTTTGGAAGTTTTGATGGAGTTGAATATATAGGATGGGAAATTACTTCGTTAAATGAAATCATAGCAAATAATACTTTATATGCAGGACTTTCAATTGAATTTATTCTTGGATATGCTTTTGCACCTTTAATGTGGTTAGTTGGTGTTGCTAGTGAAGATATGACGCTTATGGGTCAGCTTTTGGGAATTAAATTAGCTGCGAGTGAATTCATAGGATATATTCAATTAGCAGAGCTTAAAAATGTTGCAAATACAATACATCTTACTCATAACAAATCAGTAATTATGGCCACTTACATGTTGTGTGGTTTTGCAAATTTTGCATCAATTGGTATACAAATCGGAGGGATAGGTTCTTTAGCACCAGGACAAAGAAAAGTATTATCTGAATTTGGAATGAAAGCTTTAATAGGAGGAACTATTGCTTCTTTGATGTCTGCAACCATTGCTGGAATGATTATAGGATAATCTATAAACAAATCGTTGATAACTTTATCACATTAAATGAAGCTTTAATTCAATAAAATTCAAGCTTTATTTATTTTTGGTATACGAAGAAATGAATCAATTATGAAGCAATACCATGACTTAGTAAAACACGTTTTAGAAAACGGAAACGAAAAATCAGATAGAACGGGCACAGGTACAAAAAGTGTTTTTGGATATCAAATGCGATTTGATTTAAGTGAAGGTTTTCCAATGGTTACTACAAAAAAACTACACTTAAAATCAATTGTTCATGAATTATTGTGGTTTATAAAAGGTGACACAAATGTCAAATATCTTCAAGATAATGGTGTGAGAATTTGGAATGAGTGGGCAGATCAAAACGGAGATTTAGGACCGGTTTATGGCCATCAATGGCGAAACTGGAATAGTGATGATATAGATCAGTTAAAAGAAGTTATTAAAACTTTAAAAAATAATCCAGATAGTAGAAGAATGTTAATCTCTGCCTGGAATCCAAGTGTTTTACCAGATAATTCTGTTTCGTTTTCTGAAAATGTAGCCAATGGAAAAGCAGCTTTACCTCCATGTCATGCATTTTTTCAATTTTATGTATCTAATGGAAAACTATCATGTCAGCTCTACCAAAGAAGTGCAGACATCTTTTTAGGGGTTCCTTTCAATATTGCTTCTTACGCATTATTTACAATGATGATGGCACAAGTATGTGGTTATGAAGCAGGAGAGTTTATTCATACATTTGGTGACGCACATATATACAGCAATCATTATGATCAACTAGAACTCCAGTTATCTAGAGAAGCTAGAGTATTACCTACAATGAAAATAAACCCAGAAATCAATAGTATTTTTGATTTTACTTTTGATGATTTTGAGTTGTTAAATTACAATCCACATCCACACATTAAAGGTGCTGTAGCCATATAATTCTTTATGATAACAATAATTGCTGCCATAGGATTAAATAATGAATTAGGTAAAGACAATGATTTAATTTGGCATTTACCTGCTGATTTAAAGCGTTTTAAAAAAGTAACTACAGGTCATGCAATTATTATGGGTAGAAATACCTTTGAATCTATTGGAAAACCTCTGCCAAATAGAAGATCTATAATAATTACTAGAAACACTTCGTATAAGATTGAAGGTTGTGAGGTTGTTCATAGTCTTGAAGATGCTATTAAATTAATTCAAGATCAAGAACATGCTTTCATTATTGGAGGAGCACAAATATATAATGAATCTATAAATAAAAACTTGGTAGATCAATTAGACATTACTGAAGTACATCAAAATTTTGATGCAGATGTTTTTTTTCCTGCTATAGATGACTCAATTTGGAAAGAAGTTTCTAGAGCGTCATTTTCTTCAGATGAAAAAAATAAATACAATTATAGTTTTGTAACCTACAAGAAGCTCACCTAGATTATTTTCGCCTTGATCCCTGATCTAGACGTATGTTATATTTTTGTTCTGCAAATTGAAAGTAATTGAATAATTTATAATTTACCTCTAAACCATATTCTACTTGAGGGTTATATTCAATTACGTTTTCATATATAGAGGGGTCAAATCTCGATGGGTTTGATGCTCTCATATTCCAGTTAGCCACATAAATTGTATTCTTGTTTTCCAAAAATTTCAGTGAATAATAATTCTTTGGTTTTGCGATACTATTTAAATAAAGTGTAAATCCAATATCTATAATTATAATTTCATATTCTAAGCTTTTATTAGAGATAACTACTGGTTTTTCTTTCTCTTTTATTTTATTATTTATGTTGGAAAAACTGCAATTGGCCATGAATAAACTCAAAAAACAAAATCCTAAAAATTGAAATAAATTCTTCATAATTATAAATATCCATAAATTTCATAAAAAATTCTTGAAGTAAGAATCTTTTTTAAAATTTTAATTTTATGAAGGGATAAAGTATCTTTAGAAAAAATACCAATAACAATGAGAACAATAGTTTCAATTATACTTTTTTTAAGTATTCAAATCAGTTTTGCACAAATAGTTTCAGAAAAAGAGAGAGCCATTCTTAAAGATGAGTTATTAGAGGATAGATTTGAAAACTTGTTGCCTCAATTAATGGATAATTCGAATCTAGATATGTGGTTGCTCATTTCAAGAGAATATAATGAAGATCCTGTATTAAAAACTATGTTACCTGCTAGATGGTTAAATGCTCGAAGAAGGACTATGATTCTTTTTTATAGAGATAAAGAACAAAATACTATAGAACGAATTGCTGTTGCCAGATATGATATTGGGAAAAGTATAAAATCTGCTTGGAATAAAGAAGAAGAACCCAATCAATGGAAAGCATTATCTGACATTATAGCAAAAAGAAATCCAGCTAAAATTGGGATTAATTATTCAAAGCATTTTGCGCTTGCAGACGGACTAGTTAAAACAGATTATGAAGAATTAGTTGAAAATTTACCAGATTCTTTGGTGTCAAAATTAGTTTCAGCAGAAAAACTAGCTATTGCTTGGTTAGAAACAAGAACAGCGAAAGAAATGAAGCTATTTAAAAAGTTGGTAAAAACAACTCATGATATTATTGATAATGCTTTTTCAGAAAAAGTTATCATTCCGGGAAAAACTACCACAGAGGATGTGGTTTGGTTTCTCAGACAAACTGTTACAGATATGGGGCTAGAGACCTGGTTTCATCCTACAATAGATATACAAAGAACCAATCAAAAACTTCAATCACATATTTATTCATTTACCAAAGGTGATAAAGAAAAAATCATTCAAAAAGGAGATTTATTACATTGTGATTTTGGGATTACATATATTGGCTTAAATACAGATTGTCAGCAACATGCTTATGTGTTAAAAGATAATGAAACAGCTGTGCCTGAGTTTTTAGCCGAAGCATATAAAAAAGGAAATCGGTTACAAGATATTTTAACCTCTACCATGAAGGAAGGAAAAACAGGGAATGAAATTCTTTTAAGTTCATTGTCATCAGCAAAAAATGAAGGATTACGCCCCTCCATTTACACACATCCACTTGGAAAATACGGGCATAGTGCAGGAACAACAATAGGAATGTGGGATTCTCAACAGGGAGTTCCTTTCAAAGGCGATTATTCTTTACATAAAAATACAGTTTACGCTATTGAATTGAATGTGACAGTTACAATTCCTGAATGGCAAAAAGATATTAGAATTATGTTAGAGGAGGCAGGGTTTTATGGAGATAATTTCTTTGAATATGTGAATGAAAGACAAACAGAAATTAAACCAATTAAAGTGAATTAATGTTTGGAATTTCAAGTGTTGATCGATTAAAAATTCTTAGTATTTTTAATCGTAGAATTGGATTATTATTCCTGTTTGTAGTTGCTTTATATTTTGATGGAAAAAGTTTTGCATCCATCTACCCAAATGCACAAACAATTACAAATATTTTTATGTTAATCGCTTTTCTCTTATTGTATAAGAGATCTGTTAAGCGAACTAGACAATTAATGATTTATGCTGTAATTATTGGTTTTATAGGTGAGTACTTGTTTTCTATAGTATTAAATATGTATACCTATAGATTATCTAACCTTCCATTTTATATTCCTTTTGGACATGCAGCTGTGTATGCTAGAACTTATACTTTTTCCAAAGCATCTGTTGTTAGGAAGCATCAAAAAAAAATCGTGGGATTAATGACATTAGTTATTTCATTATTTGCCCTGTTTTACCTTGTCGTCTTTAATGATGTTTTTGGTTTTATAATGACAATTTTTGTTTTTTTAATTTTAATTAAAAGGCCAAAAGATCAATTATTTTTTTTAACAATGTATATCGTTGTTGCAGTATTAGAAATAGGAGGTACTGCTTATGAAGTTTGGTCATGGCCAGATACAGCCTTTGGTTTTTTTCCACTATTAAAAAGCCATAATCCACCAAGTGGTATTAGTCTTTTTTATTTTTTACTAGATGTGGGCTGTTTTGTACTCTACACTCAAATTAACAGAAAGGCATGGAAAAGAGTAAAAAGAATTAGAGGACTAATGAAGTCATTATAATAAATAGGCAGTAACAAGTCTTAGACCTACAAAAATGATTATCGCTATTGTACCATATAAAGCAACTTTTATGGCTGCATTTTTGTAATAAACTTCATGGTTTTTTGCATCTTTTCTGTAAGAAATTACCATAAAAATAATAAAAGAAATGATAAAAATAATAGCAAAAATGATCCGACCTTTAGTAAACATAAATTATGTATTTTTAACAAAATTACGAATTAAATGAAAACTGCAATTGTTTTTGGCGCAACATCTGGTATTGGAAAAGAAATTTCTAAACTTTTACTCAAAGATGGATATAAAGTAGCTATTACTGGAAGAAGACTAGACAAGTTAGAGGCGCTTAAAAAACAATATTCTAAGCAAGTATATGTTGCTCAAAATGACATTCAAAAAGTAGATGAAGTAGAAAATGTGTTTAATCAAATTGTTAAAGAGTTTACAACAATAGATCTTATCATTCAATCCTCTGGTGTTGGACACATTAATCCAACTTTGGCTTGGGATAAAGAGGAAGAAACCATCTATACCAATGTGGTAGGTGTTACCAAGTTGTATGATTTATCATTTAATTTATTCAGAAACCAAGGATTTGGTCATTTGGTAGGGATTACCTCCATAGCTTCCATAAGAGGAAATAGAGGTGCACCAGCCTATTTTTCATCAAAGGCTTATCAAAAAGCATATTTAGAGAGTCTGTATATGAAAACAAAAACAATCAAATCAAATAAAGTTTTTATTACTGATGTTCGTCCTGGATTTGTTGATACTGCAATGGCATTAGGAGATGGAATTTTTTGGATGGTTCCTCTAGATAAGGCTGTGAAACAGATTTATAAAGCAATTAAAAACAAAAAAAGAGTGGTTTATATTTCTAAACGCTGGAAATTGATTGCTCTAGTTTTAAAAATAGCTCCAGCCAGTCTTCTTAAAAAAATGATTTAAATAACACTTATAATAAATATGAAAAAATACACAGACGCCGTTCACGAATTCCACTCAGCATTTAAGCTTGGGATTAAAAATGAACCAACAGCAGACCTTGGAGAAGCAAAAAATTTACTTCGTTTTAATTTGATGAAAGAAGAAAATGAAGAATATCTTGAGGCGGCTAATGCAAATGATTTAGTGGAGGTTGCAGATGCTTTAGGAGATATGTTATATATTTTGGCAGGAACCATCATAGAGCATGGAATGCAATACAAGATTGCTGAGGTTTTTGATGAAATTCAGCGCAGTAATATGAGTAAGTTAGGAGAAGACGGGCATCCAATTTTTCGAGAAGATGGTAAAGTTTTAAAAGGTCCTAATTACTTTAAACCAAATATTAGTTCAATTTTGAAAAAATAATTATTAGCGCTTAAAGTTCAAACCTCTCTCCTTCTGTTGCAAATTTATATCCTAATAAAGTTAATTCATTTCTTTCTTTAGAATTTGGTTGTAAAGCAGGATTGGTATGATTAAAATGAATAAAAATTACTTTATTTTTAGTTGTTAACGATTCGTTTTTAAATAAGTCAACTGTTTCTACAATAAAAGGGTGAGGTACTTCGCTCATAGGTCTATTAATTTCTCCTTCTTTAAAAAAGGTGGCATCTAAGAATGCATAATCAACTTTTTTAACTTCATCCACAATATTTTTTTCCCACAAACTCCATTTATTTATGTCTGGAATAAACAGCGCTGATTTGTTTTTTCCTTCAATTTTATACCCCACAGTTTCTGAAAATTCATCTCTGTGAGGAACAAGAAAAGGAGTAACTTTTAAAGAATGATTAAGTTGAATAACAGTATCTTTTTTTAAGTCTGAGAATACAATATTTTGATCTGTTACTAATTGACTCCAAGGACCGTTATTTTCTAAAAATCCTTTCATTTTAGGCATTGCATACACTCGGGTATCTTTTTTGCCAAGTGCCTCCTTTCCAAAATATAGTAATCCAGCATAATGTCCTATGTGTGCATGGGTAATAAATACACCATTTATAATGGTATTGGTTTTGAGGTGGTTATTTTCTAAATCTGCTAATTGAGTAGAAATGTCTGGAGTTGCCTCAAATAAAAATTTTTGTTGAGCCTTCCTGTCTATTAATCCCAAAGAGACTACTTTTTGCTTCAGTGAAATGCCTTTATAGAAATCATCACAACACTTTTTTTGACAACCAATATGTGGAAAACCACCATCTTGGGCCGTTCCTAAAATTGTTATGTATTGCTTTGTGATTTCTTGAGATTCATGATTAGGATTACATCCTATAAAAGAAATGATGAATAGAATAAGAAAATATTTTTTTTTCAAAACCTAAACTTTTACTCTCCACCCATAAGGGTCTTCAGATTTGTTTATTTGAATATCTGTGATCTTCTTTTTTAGTAAAGAAGCATAGGTATCGGAAAGTTTTGGAAGTTCATAATCTTTCCCTTGATAGCCAAATCCGGCAATAGGAGATATAACTGCTGCTGTTCCTGCACCAAACATTTCCTTTAAACTTCCCTCTTTTGCAGCTTGAACTACTTCGCTAACAGAAATTTTTCGAACTTCAAGAGGTATATTAATGTCTTTAGCAATTTGTATGATGCTTTTTCTTGTAATTCCATCAAGAATCCTATCATTGGTTGGACTTGTAATTAAAACATCACCAATGCGAATAAAGATATTCATAGCTCCAGCTTCTTCAATAAATTGATGTGAATTATCATCGGTCCAAATCACCTGATTGTATCCTTTTTCAATGGCTAGTTGAGTAGGGTAAAATTGGGCAGCATAGTTTCCACCTGCTTTTGCAAAACCAACTCCTCCATTTGCGGCTCTGGCATATTTCTCTTCTATTAAAACAGTTACTTTACCAGAGAAGTATGCACCCGAAGGGGCCGTAGAAATAATAAAAGTATAAGAGTCTGCTGGTGACGCATGAAGTCCTTCACCTGATGCGAACATAAAAGGGCGAACATATAAAGAACTACCCTCTGTTGTTGGAATCCAATCACGATCTATTTCTAATAATTTCTTTAAACCATCCATAAATAATGCTGGAGGTATTTCGGGCATCATCAAGCGTTTTGCAGAAAGATTGAGACGTTTACAATTTTCTTCTGGTCTAAATAAATACACCTCTCCTTTACCATCTTTATAGGCTTTCATTCCCTCAAAAATAGATTGCCCGTAGTGGAAAATTTTTGCTGCTGGATTTAGGAGTATAGGTTCATTAGGTTTAATGGTTAAATTTTGCCATACACCATTAATATATTCACATTGAAAAATATGATCAGAAAAAACTTTTCCAAAAGGTAAGTTACTAAAGTCTACATTGCTTATTTTAGAGTCTTTTACTGGTTTAATTATGATATCCCTAGCCATTTTTGTTTATAAGTGTATACAAACAAATGTAAACAAAATTGTTTGTTTTTTTAAGTAAAAAAGTACGCGTAGTTTTTATTTTAACAACTATCTTTGATTTGTGTAAAATTAAATTTTTTAGTTATGAGAAATGTAGGAATAATTATGGTGTTAACTTTTCTAATTGTAGCTTGTAATCCGGCTAGTAAAGATGCCAAAAAAGAAAATAAAATAGTAGAAAACACTACCTACAGTAGTTTTGGAGATCAACTATCTTCATTAGACTATATATCATCCGATGATGCTTTATCAAATTATAAAGCATTAAAGTTAGGAGATACCATCAATTTAAAATTTAATGCTAATATTAAGGAAGTTTGTTCAAAAAAAGGGTGTTGGATGACACTTCCAGCTGGTAATAAAGACGAAACTATTATGGTTCGATTTAAAGATTATGGATTTTTCATGCCTCTAGATGCTGCTGGAAAAGAGGTAATTGTTTCCGGTAAGGCATTTGTAAATGAGGTATCTGTTGCAGATTTAAAACATTATGCTGAAGATGCAGGGAGATCATCTGAGGAAATCGCTAATATTACAGAGGCTACTTTAGAATTTGCTTTTGAGGCTAATGGAGTATTGCTAAAAAAGTAATTGGTACTAGTTTTATATCCTTGAAAAGAGAAATTATAAAAACTTCAGACGGTTCAACAACCATTCATATTCCTGAATGGAATGAGCAATACCATTCTATCCATGGTGCAATTCAGGAAGCTAGTCATGTATACATAAAGCATGGGTTAAAGTATAAAACCATAAATGGAATCGCTGTTTTAGAAATCGGTTTTGGAACTGGTTTAAATAGTTTCATGACGTTTTTAGAAGCACAAGAAAAGGATTTGTTAATTGAATATGTTGGGGTAGAGGCCTATCCTATTCTTCAAGAAGAGCTATCAAAATTAAATTATGTTGCGGAGTTAAATGCAATTGATTTTACTGAAATCTTTGATTTATTTCATTTGTGTTCTTGGGAGGAGAAACATCAAATTACTCCTAACTTTTCACTTTTGAAGAGAAAACAATTTTTTCATGAAATTGATGATGAAAATAAGTTTGATGTTATTTATTTTGATGCATTTGGTGCACGAGTTCAACCAGAGTTATGGACTGAAGAGATTTTTTTTAAAATGTTCTTAGCTTTAAAACCTGAGGGGGTATTGGTCACTTATGCGGCAAAAGGTAGTGTAAGAAGAGCGATGCAATCTGTAGGATTTAATGTTGAGAGATTACCTGGACCTCCAGGGAAACGTGAGATGTTACGAGCTATAAAATCCTGACATTTCAAAGGCCTAAAGAATATAATTTTTAAATCTAATTTTTTATCTTAGTGGCTTACAAAATCATACATGAAGTTTCAAAGAAAATTTGGTAGAAGAAGAGCATCCAAACCTAAAAAAGGATTAATGTTAATTATGCTTTTAATATTAGCATTATTTCTATGGAATCAAGCTGAAAATATTATAGCAAGTTTATTTGATTAAGGAGTCTAAATACATTTAAAACTTCAATTTTATAAAATTTTAAAAAAAGTCATTTTTCTTAAAAAAAACATCAAAAACCTCATTTTTTTAATAAAAAACCTCAAAAAATACTCATTTTTAACCAATATTGGTTAAATTTAAATATCCTTGATCTCCTTTTTTAGTCTAAATTTAACAATAATATAAAATAGTTTTAGGGGTTTAAATATATGCTGAAAGAATTAATTAAATTTGTGGATAGGTTGTTGTATTATCATACAAAATTATCGTAATATTTGAAGTCAGAAAAAATCATATTAGGAATAGACCCTGGAACCACTATTATGGGTTTTGGTCTTATTAAGGTTGTTGGAAAAAAAATGGAGTTTATCCAGATGAATGAGTTATTATTAAAAAAGTATGATGATCATTATCTAAAACTGAAACTTATTTTTGAAAGAACACTTGAGTTAATTGATACTTTTAACCCAGATGAAATTGCTATTGAAGCTCCTTTTTTTGGTAAAAATGTACAGTCTATGTTAAAATTGGGGCGTGCCCAAGGTGTTGCAATGGCAGCAGGCCTTTCTAGAGAAATTCCTATCACTGAATATCTACCAAAAAAAATTAAAATGGCAATTACAGGTAATGGAAACGCTTCAAAAGAACAGGTAGCCCTCATGTTAAAGTCGTTATTAAATTTAAAAACATTACCAAAAAATTTAGATGCTACAGATGGATTAGCAGCAGCTGTTTGTCATTTTTATAACACTGGAAAAATTACTCAAGGTAAAAATTATTCAGGTTGGGGTGCTTTTGTAAAGCAAAATCCAAAAAAAATTAATTAATAATTTCAAAAATTACATTGAGCGGCATTTACATACATATTCCTTTTTGTAAGCAAGCTTGCTTTTATTGTGATTTTCACTTTTCTACATCATTAAAAAAGAAAGATGAACTTATTTCGAGTCTTATTCATGAAATTGAGTTAAGAAAAAATGAATTGAATAATGAGGTTATAGAAACTATTTACTTTGGAGGTGGAACACCAAGCATGCTGAATCAATTCGAAATAGACAGTATCATAAATGCTGTATATGAAAATCATAAGGTAATTTTAAATCCAGAAATTACACTAGAGGCTAATCCCGATGATTTAACCAAGCGAAAAATTATTGAATTATCAAAAAGTAGAATAAATCGCTTAAGTATTGGAATTCAATCTTTTTTTGAGGATGATTTAAAATTAATGAACAGAGCACACAACGCTGAAGAGGCAGTAAGATGTTTATCCGAAGCAACACATTATTTTAAAAATATTTCTGTTGATTTAATTTATGGAATTCCTGGTTTATCAAATAAACAATGGAAAAAAAATATTGATATGGTTCTTTCTTCCGGGATTACCCATATTTCTAGTTATGCTTTAACTGTAGAACCAAAAACTGCGCTAGAATCATTAATAAAAAAAGGAATGATTGAAGATGTTAGTGATTTACAAGCTCAAGAACAGTTTTACATATTAATAGAGGAGCTTTCAAAACATAATTTTACTCATTATGAACTCTCAAACTTTGCAAAAGGTGGAGCTTTTAGCATCAATAATTCATCCTATTGGAAAGGAAAGTCTTACTTAGGTATTGGCCCTTCCGCTCACTCTTTTAATGGTAAACAACGAAGTTGGAATGTAAAAAATAATTCGAAATATATTTCAGCTATTCAGCAAAATAAATTACCGATAGAGAGAGAATTACTATCAATTACAGATCAATACAATGAATATATAATGACTGGTCTTCGAACGATTTGGGGAGTATCTTTAGAAAAAGTATCTCAAGAATTTGGAAAAGAATACCATACGTATTTACTCGTACAATCAGAAAAATACAGAGCTGAAGAATTATTGTATATTGAAGACGAAAAATTAAAAACAACTCAAAAAGGAAAATTTTTATCAGACGGTATCTCTGCTGATTTATTTAAACTCGACAAGTCTTGATTACAGAAATAAAATACAACTCAAAAAAATATACCATTGATTTATCTCAACCTTTAGATATTTCTATTCCATTAAGAGATGGTAAAAATAATGTGAACGCATGGTATATAGAACCACCTAAAATATTTCCAGTAGTTTCTGATGATTGGATAGGTTCCGTTAAAGAAGGGGCAGATGTAAATTTCAATACGATTCATTTTAATCCTCATTCTCATTGTACTCATACTGAAACCGCAGGGCATATCACAAAAAAAGTTCATTCTATTCACCAAAATTTACAACAATTTTTCTTCTTAGCAGAGTTAGTTACTATTCCGCCAGAAAAAATCAATGATGATTTTGTAATTACAAAAAAACAATTACAATATGCATTGGGTAATAAAAAGAGAGATGCTATTGTAATTAGAACACTCCCCAATTTATCAGATAAAAAAACTATGCAATATTCACATACAAATCCAGTATATTTAATGGAAGAGGGAGCTGTGTTTTTAAGAGAAAAAGGAGTTAACCATTTGTTAATTGACTTACCCTCTGTAGACAAAGAGAAAGACGAGGGCAAACTACTTTCTCACAATGCTTTTTGGAATACATCAGGGAAAGTTCGTTTAGATGCTACCATTACTGAATTTATATATGTACCCAATACAATTGATGATGGTACCTATTTTTTAAACTTAATGATAGCTCCTATAGAAAATGATGCAAGCCCAAGTAAACCTATCTTGTATAAAATTAATAATTAAAAAAATGCAGAAAAAATTCAAATCCTTTATTTACTTGTTAGTTATTCTATTAACTATAGCTATTGGAAACGGTATTTACACAGATATCTCTGTTGAAGACTTAAAAAACGAGTATGCAAATGAACACTCTAAATTCATTGAAGTAGATGAAATGAATGTACATTATAGAGATGAAGGTGAAGGCTTTCCAATTGTTTTAATTCATGGAACAGCTGCATCTTTGCATACCTGGAATGCTTGGACAGATGAGTTAAAAAAAACCAACAGAGTTATTCGAATGGATTTGCCAGCTTTTGGGATTACAGGACCTAATAAAAATGCAGATTATTCCATAGAGGCTTACACAACTTTTTTGCAATCTTTTCTAGAAAAAATAGGACTTGAAAAATTTCATTTAGCAGGAAACTCACTGGGTGGTAATATTGCCTGGAATTATACTGCTGATTATCCAGACAAGGTTGAGAAACTTATTTTGTTAGATTCTAGCGGATTACCAACAAATAAAAGTCAGCCTGCCATCTTTAAAATGGCTAAAACACCTTTATTAAATTCACTTTTTTTATACATTACACCAAGATTTTTGATTAAAAAAAATATTGAGGAAGTATATGAAGATGATTCAAAAATTACAGACAAGTTAATAAATCGTTATCATAAAATGGCTCTAAGAGTTGGAAATAGGCAGGCCTTTATAGATAGAGCAAAAACAGATTTTAAACCAGATGCCATAGCCAATCAAAACAAGCTTAAAAGTATTCAAACTCCTACACTATTAATATGGGGAGCAAAGGATTTATGGATTCCTCTGGATAATGGTATCCGTATGGATCGTATTTTAGTTAATTCTACACTAAAAGTGATTGAAAATTCGGGGCATGTACCTATGGAGGAAAATCCAATAGAAAGTTTAAAGTTAATGAACGAATTTTTGTTCACTTCAGAAATAAATAAGAAATAATAGATATACAAAATTACAAGAATGGGTATAAAATGGGAAGGTGTAATGCCGGCAGTATTTACATGGTTTAAAGAGTCAAAATCCAGCTCTCTTGAAATTGACTTTGAAGCAACACAAAAACAAGCTGCAGGAATTTTAAAAGCTCAAGGAAAGGGTGGAAGCAGAATGAGCGGACTAGTCGGTTCTGGAACTCTCGGTGAGAATAGCTACCTGAACAGCAATCAACGTCTTTCTTTACTCAAATCTCTTTCTGAAGTTGCTAAAGAATACAATGTCCCTTTGATTAGCGGGGCAGCGGCAGAAACTAAGGAAGAACTTGCCAAAATTATTGAAGGCCTTGCAACAGTTGGAGTTGATACTGTCATGGTGATGCCACCTAAAACTAAGGCGATTCCTTCTGATAAAGAGATGTTCGAGTACTATGCTCTTTCTGAAGCAACTGCAAAAGATGTAGGCATAACCATTATGCCTTATAACAATCCTGATGCAGCTGGTTATCATGCACTTTCAACTGAGCTTCTTTTAAAGCTAGCTAATCTTCCAAATGTAACTGCACTAAAAATATCAACTATTGATGTTTCAATTATTGAAACAATGATGTTAGCGAATAAAGATTTAAAGATTTTGGCAGGAGTGGATACAGTCACTGTTCATGCAGGACTCGCTGGAGCAATTGGTGGAATTACAGGTGTAGGTTGTATCTTTCCAAAAGCTAGTGTTACTATGCAAGAATACGTTACAAAAGGAGAATGGGCTAACGCTAACAAAATTTCTCAGGCTTTAAATTCATTATCGTATCTGGATGCTCAGCCATTGCTTATGGAATATCTTAAGCTTGCTATGGGAATTCATCATAATGATGTTGCTGGAGGACTTCGTACTCTTGGCAAAAAATTAACTCAACAGGAAATTGATGATGTTCAAGCAAGATATATTCTGGCAAAAGAAAGGCTTGAAGTACTGAACTTAATAAGTTAAACCCATCAATTTGAAAAAAAACAAAAAATAAATAAGGATGATTACAGGAAAAAATCACATTGGAAATCAATTGTCTGCGGAAGGAAGTAAAACCTTCAAAACGTTTGATCCTATTTCTAATATTGAAAATTCATCAATTCACTATGAAGCTTCTCAAAAAGAAATAAATAAAGCAGTTTCTTTAGCGTCTGATGCTTTTAAAGAATTCAGAACTATTTCTGGAGAGAGAAAAGCAGCTTTTTTACATGCCATTGCTGATGAGATTTTGGCTTTAGATGATGAGTTGATTCAAACTTATTGTTCCGAAACTGGATTGCCAGAAGGACGAGCAAAAGGAGAAAGAGGAAGAACAGTTTTTCAACTCCGTTCTTTTGCAGATTTGGTCGCAGAAGGTTCTTGGGTAGATGCTACAATTGATACTTCAATTACAGATAGAACTCCTGCTCCAAAACCAGATTTACGAAAAATAAATATTACTTTGGGTCCTGTAGTAGTTTTTGGAGCAAGTAATTTTCCATTAGCATATTCTACTGCTGGTGGAGATACAGCAGCAGCTTTAGCAGCAGGTTGTCCAGTCATTGTAAAGTCGCACCCAATGCATGCAGGTACAGGAGAATTAGTAGCATCAGCGATTATAAAAGCTGCCGAAAAAACAAATATGCCAAATGGAGTTTTTTCTAATTTAAATTCAAGCGGAATAGAAGTTGGTGTTCAGCTAGTAGAACATCCAGCAGTAAAAGCTGTTGGTTTTACAGGAAGTATTCGTGGAGGGAGAGCGTTACTAGATTTAGCAGCAAAAAGAGAAGAACCAATTCCGGTTTTCGCAGAAATGGGAAGTGTAAACCCTGTGGTAATTCTGCCAAAAGCACTTACTGAAGATGGTAATAATTGGGCAAAAACTTATGCAGGTTCAATTACTTTAGGAACCGGACAATTTTGTACCAATCCAGGATTGATTCTCGGAATTAAAAGCAAAGAGTTGTCACAGTTTATT
>Ga0228653_1000066_pt1 | contig 31666 bp, 27 predicted proteins | sample 65DmetaG_FD_182745 | JGI IMG/M metagenome (GOLD analysis project Ga0228653, IMG submission 182745) | Seawater microbial communities from Monterey Bay, California, United States - 65D | ecosystem: Environmental > Aquatic > Marine > Coastal | place: USA: California | collected 2016-11-02
AAGAAAACAGCAAAGAATATAACTTGTAACATATTTCTATTACTCGTAGCTGCTTCAAAAATATTTTGAGGAACTAAATCTATCAATGCTTGCAATGGACCACTTTCTTTTTGTTTTGATGCCTCATCTTTATATTTTGTAGTATTGTCGCTATATCCTTCTACCAATTCAGTTCTAGTTTTATCTGAAATAGAATTTCCAGGTTTTACAATATTTACAAGAACTAGACCAATAGAAACTGCTATTACAGTTGTTATGATGTAAATAATGATGGTTCTTCCACCCATTTTAGATAATTTAGAGATATCTTTTAGATCAGATACACCTTTTATTAAAGCTGCAAGTATTAATGGAATCGCAATTAATTTTAATGAATTTATGAAAATGGTACCAAAAGGTTTTATCCAATCTTTAATAAATTCTTTACCAAAATCAAAATTTACCATTATAAGAGCAAAAATTACTCCTAACAACATTCCTAATAATATCTGCCAATGCAGTGCTAATTTCTTCATCTATATATACTGTAAAATTATAAGCTTGTAATATAAATAAAATCCTAGATATATAAACTTTTTAATCTTACCTAGTTTCGTTTTTTTATGATTATCTAATCCTCTATTTTTGCAGCATATTATTTTTTTAAATGGAGAAATTAAAAGCACGTTGGGGTATTACATCTAATATTCAAATCTTTCTTATTTTTATTGTTTTTGCAATTAATGGTTCTTTTGCAGCTTGGGTTGCAGATCCATTAACGGCCCTGTTTGGTATTTCAAAGTCTTTAACTAACGGTTTCATTTATTGGCCCTTAAGAATTATATTAATTTTTCCAATTTATCAACTCACCCTTCCTGTAGTTGGTTTTTTATTTGGACAATTTAAATTCTTTTGGAATTTTGAAAAAAAATTTCTTAGCAGATTAGGCCTTGGTTTTCTTTTCAAAAAAAAAGAATAGCACATGACCTTTAAAGAGTTTTTAAAAAATTCAACTAAGATTAAAGAAATAAAACTAGGTGGATTAGATGCCCAATTTAGATTAGCTCCAAAAATTCGTTTGGAATACAATGTAAAAAAAATACAAGCTAAAAAACCAAAAATTGCAGCTGTTTTAGCACTTTTTTATCCAAATGACAATAATACAGTTTCCTTGTTACTTACAAAAAGAGCTAACTATAATGGTACCCATTCCGGACAAATAAGTTTCCCTGGTGGTAAATCAGAAGTGTCAGATTATAATCTCGAAGAAACTGCATTAAGAGAAACTTTTGAAGAAACTGGTGTGTTTAAAGAAAATACTATCATTTTGAGAGAATTTACTGACGTTTACATACCTCCCAGTAATTTTTTAGTAACACCTTTTATTGGAGTAAGTCTAACCAAACCTAGTTTTAAAAAAAACAATGAAGTGGAAGAAATTCTAGAAATATCTTATGATGATATTTTAGATGATAATAATATTCACTTTACTCAAATTAACAATTCCTACATGGAAAAAACTTCTGTGCCATGTTTTCAAATAAATGGTTTTATTATATGGGGAGCAACTGCAATGATTTTGAGTGAAATTAAAGAAGCATTAAAAAATATCAAACCATAAATTCTTTTGTACTTTAGCAAGTAATTATATTAAACAACTTCAAATAATGCCCATATTTAAGAAGAATCCTTTTGGACATATTTTATGGATAAAAAAAATGTTAATTAGAATTCTTGGTGTTATTTCCCACGGACGATATAGAAGTTTTAACAACCTACAAATTGAAGGTTCTGAAGTTTTAAGAAATATTCCAGAAAATAATGTTCTTTTCATTTCTAATCATCAAACTTATTTTGCAGATGTTGCAGCTATGTTTCATGTTTTTAATGCATCTCTAAAAGGAAGAGATGATAGTATTAAAAATATTGGTTATATATGGAACCCAAAACTAAACTTATATTATATCGCTGCAGGGGAAACTATGCGTTCAGGCATATTGCCAAAAATATTTGCTTACACTGGCTCAGTATCTATAGATAGAACCTGGAGAAGTGCTGGTGAAAATGTAAATAGGCAAGTAAAAATGTCGGATATTTCAAATATAAGTAAGGCTTTAGATGATGGTTGGGTGATTACTTTTCCTCAGGGTACAACTACGCCTTTTAAACCCATTAGGAGAGGAACTGCACATATTATTAAAACCTATAAACCTACTGTTGTACCTATTGTTATAGATGGTTTTAGACGTTCTTTTGATAAAAAAGGCTTGATGATAAAAAAAAGAAATGTACTTCAATCAATGGTTATAAAAGAACCGCTTAAAATTGATTATGAAAATGATGAAATTTCCGATATAGTTACTAAAATTGAATATGCCATAGAACAACATCCTTCTTTTTTAAAGGTTATTTCTACAAATGATTATGCCAAGCAAGAAGAAGAACTGAACAAGCAACGTAAATTTTGGAATATTTAAATTATATTTTTAAATATTATAATATAAACTTATAGTTTTTACTATTTTTATAGTAAATTCTTATTAATGACTATTACACAATTAAAATATGTCCTCTCGGTAGCCGAACACAAAAATTTCACTGTAGCGGCAGAGCATAGTTTTGTTACACAACCAACTTTAAGTATGCAGATACAAAAGCTAGAAGATCAATTTGATATTCAGATATTCGATAGATCGAAAAAGCCAATTGAATTAACTGACATTGGCAAAAAAGTTGTTAAACAAGCCAAAATAATTGTAAATGAAAGTAGTAGAATAACCGATATAGTTCATCAACACAAAAGGTATGTTGGGGGTGAATTTAGGTTAGGAATAATCCCTACAGTTATGCCAACACTATTACCCATGTTCTTAAGTAATTTTACAAAAAAGTATCCAAAAGTAAAATTGATTATTGAAGAATTAACAACCGAAGAAATCATAAAAAAAATACTTGATAATAATTTAGACGCAGGTTTAGCAGCAACACCTTTAGAAAATGAATTCATCAAGGAAAGCCCCCTATACTACGAACCCTTTGTGGGTCTAACACCCCTAGAACATCGATTGTATAAAAAAAATCAAATTGAAATTGATGATCTAGAAATGGAAGATATTTTATTACTCGAAGACGGACATTGTTTTAAAGATAATATTATTAACCTCTGTAGGAATTACAAAACCAATAATAATAAAGGTTTTCAACTAGAAAGTGGAAGTTTTGATACATTAATAAAATTATCAAAAGAGGGCTTGGGGATGACTCTTCTACCCTATTTACACACTTTAGATTTAAATGAAAAAGATAAGACTTTATTGAAAGAATTTAAGACTCCAAAACCAGCTAGAGAAATTAGTTTAATATATCACAAAACGCAATTAAAAATTCAATTAATTGAGGCTTTAAAAAATACAATTGACGGTGTTGTTCGGGGTGCAATTTCCTTTAGTGATGTGAAAATTGTAAGTCCTTTGAAAAAATAACTACGTTTAACTATTTATACATTTTTTCTCTTAACTCTTTTACTTTAGTATCATTTAAATATTCATCAAAAGTTGAATATCTATCTATAACACCATTAGGCGTTAATTCAATAATTCTGTCAGCAACAGTTTGCGCAAATTCATGATCATGTGTAGAAAACAATACAGTTCCTGAAAAATTTATTAGCGAATTATTTAAAGCTTGAATAGATTCTAAATCTAAATGATTAGTTGGCTCGTCTAATATTAATATATTGGCCCTTTTCATCATCATTCTTGAAAGCATACATCGTACTTTTTCTCCTCCGGAAAGAACATTACTTTTTTTAAGAGCTTCTTCACCTGAAAAAATCATTTTACCAAGAAATCCTCTTAAAAAAACTTCTTCTCTTTCTTCTTCAGTCTGAGCATATTGTCTTAACCAATCTACTAAGTTTAGGCTTCCATCTTTAAAATAAGATGAGTTATCGAGAGGTAAATACGATTGTGTAGTAGTTACACCCCAATCGAACTTCCCAGAATCAGCGACTGTATTACCTGCTATTATTTCATAAAAAGCTGAAATTGCCTTAGAATTCTTTGAAATTACAGCTACTTTATCACCTTTGTTTAAGTTTATATGAATATCATTGAATAAAGTACCCTCAGAGTTTGATTTTGACAATCCATCTATATTTAAAATCTGATCACCTGCCTCTCTTTCACTTTTAAAAATGATTGCAGGATATCGCCTACTAGAAGGTTTAATATCATCTACATTTAATTTTTCAATCATTTTTTTTCTACTTGTCGCCTGCTTTGATTTTGCAACATTAGCAGAAAAACGCCTTATAAAATCCTCTAATTCTTTCTTTTTGTCCTCTGCTTTTTTATTTTGTTGAGCTCTTTGTTTAGCTGCTAGTTGGGAAGATTCATACCAAAAAGTATAATTACCCGAATAATGATTTATTTTACCAAAATCAATATCTGAAATATGAGTACAAACTGCATCTAAAAAGTGACGGTCATGAGACACAACAATAACTGTATTATCAAAATTTGCTAAAAAATTTTCTAGCCAAGCAATTGTTTCAAAGTCTAAATCATTTGTTGGTTCATCCATGATTAATACATCTGGATTACCAAATAATGCTTGAGCTATCAGAACCCTAACCTTCTGTTTACCATCTAATTCACTCATTAAAGTGTAATGTAAATCTTCTTTAATTCCTAAATTAGATAGCATGGCAGCAGCATCAGAATCTGCATTCCAACCATTCATTTCTTCAAAAGTTACTTGTAGTTCACCAATTTTATCAGCATTTTCATCTGAATAATCTGCATACAAAGCATCTATTTGAGATTTAATTGCACATAGGTCTTTATTACCCATTACTACTGTTTCTAGAACAGGAAATTCATCAAAAGCATAGTGATCTTGGGTTAATACAGACATTCTTTTACCTGTCTCTAAAGACACATGACCTGAAGTAGGCTCCATTTTCCCAGAAATTATTTTTAAAAAAGTAGATTTACCTGCACCATTTGCACCTATAACACCATAACAATTTCCGTTTAGAAATTTTGTATTTACTTCGTCGAATAATATACGCTTACCAAACTGAACTGATAAATTTGAAACTGATAACATTTTTAATTTTTCTTAAATTCCGTGCAAAAATAGTAAATACATTTATGTTTTGACTTAAAATTTAAGGATGATTAGTCATAAAAACATTGAATTTAAATTTAGTTTGTATACTCTGTTTTAACAAGCTATTAACAAGCTTCACTAAATTAGATATGTATTTTTGTATTAGAATGAGGGTATATTCAAATTTTAATCAATCAATAGCTTTAATAATATTGGTAAGTTTTACCGTATTACTTGGTTGTAATAATTCTCAAGTTTGCAATAGCACTTATTTTGGTGGTAAAATTATAAATCCCAAATCTAATTGTATCATCTTGTTTGAAAATGAAATTCCTGTAGACACTTTTTATTTAGATAAAAATAATACCTTTTTAGGTGAAATACCTTCCTTACATGAAGGTCTATTTAATTTCAAACATGGAAACGAACAACAATACATTTATCTAGAACCCAAGGATAGTATTTTAATTAGGCTAAACACCTGGAATTTTGATGAAACATTGGTATTTAGTGGAAAAGGTGCTGAAAGAAATAACTTATTAATTGATAGTTTTTTAGAATCGGAAAAAGAAAGGAGAATCTTTTACCAATACTATGATTTACCTCCCACTGAGTTTAGTGCAAAAGTTTCACAAGTAGAAAAAGTTAAATTAGACAGATACAATGATTACATTAATAACCACCCGGAAGAGTCTGATAAATTTAACGATATTCTAAAGACAGCTTTAACTTTTCCATTATATTCAAAGGTTGAAAACTATCCATTAGCTCACTCCGCTAAAATTAACCATGACGAACATTCGGTTATTAATGAGGATTTCTATAAACACAGAGAATACATCTCATTGGATAATGATTCCTTGATGTTTTTCTATGCTTACAGAGACTATGTACTAAGCAATTTATACAATAAAGTAAACGCTCTTGGATATGATCTTAATTCAGATGAGTTTACAGTAAATCTTTTAAAAGAAATATCTGCAGAATTAAATGATGAAAATTCTAGAAATTCTATGTTGAGAAAAATTTTTATTAGACATTTTTACTGGAAATCTTCAAGAAAAATTAACGAGAATATAGTTAACACCTACTTTGACCTTACCACAAATCTAGAGGATAAAAAATTAATACTCAATTTGACCACTGATGTGAAAAAAATTGTAGAAGGTGAACTACTCAATGATTTCAAAATTATAGATTACAACAAATCACACAAATCAATTAGGAGGTTAATCAAAAACAAAAAGAGTGTTTTATATTTTTGGAACCCTGAGTACATTGGAAAAGATTTTATAGCTAGTAGAATTCAATATCTATCAGAAAAATATCCTGATTTAAAATTCATTGGTGTAAAAATATATGATGATAATAAAGAAAGGATTTTTAAATTAGATATAAAATCTCAATATTATTTAGAATCCAATAGTAAAGCAAACTCATTCTTAACTAGTCAACTACCTAGAACTATTTTAATAAACAAATATGGTGTTGTTGTAAATTCCTATGCATCCCTATCTTCAAGAAATATTTTTAACCAAATAGAAGAATTAGCTAGTAAGTAAACTGTACCAAACTTTATTTTATTTATGGTACATTTGCACGATTTTTCATTGAAGGTATTATTCTATAAAGATCAGTCGTAATATAAATTAGGATTTACAGGTGGGCGTCTGTGGATCAAAAAAACACAGTATGTCAACATTTTTAGAATTAGGTTTAAAAGAACCTATCAACAAAGCATTAACAGATTTAGGGTATGAAAAACCAACTGTTATTCAAGAAAAAGCTATTCCACAAATCATAACCTCAACTGACGATTTAAAAGCTTTTGCACAAACAGGTACTGGTAAAACAGCTGCGTTTAGTCTTCCAATATTAGAATTAGCGGATGATACTAACAAAAATACTCAAGCTATCATTTTATCGCCAACCAGAGAACTAGCTGTTCAAATTGGTAACAACATCAAAGAATTTGCCAAATATATGCCAAATATAAAGGTAGTTACGGTTTATGGTGGCGCTAATATAGAAGAACAAATAAGAGGATTAAAAAGAGGTGCTCAAATTGTAGTTGGAACACCAGGAAGAACTGTAGATTTAATTAATCGTAGAGCATTGAAGCTTGGAAATATTGAATGGCTAGTCTTGGATGAAGCTGATGAAATGTTAAACATGGGGTTCAAGGACGAACTTGATAAGGTTTTAGATGCTACACCTGAAACAAAACAAACGTTATTATTTTCAGCTACTTTTCCAAGAGAAGTTGAAGCTATTGCCAGAAATTATATGACCAAGCCTGTTGAAGTTACATCAGGTCAAAAAAATACAGGTTCAGATGACGTAAGTCATGAATACTATTTAGTTTCTGAAAGAACAAGATATCCAGCTGTTAAAAGAATAGCTGACTTAAACCCGGATATATACGCTATTATTTTTTGTAGAACTAGGCGAGAAACTCAAGAAGTAGCTGATAACCTAATTAAAGATGGATACAATGCAGATGCACTTCATGGAGAGCTATCTCAAGCTCAACGAGATTCTGTTATGGGTAAATTTAGAAAAAAAACTGTTCAAATACTAGTTGCTACAGACGTGGCTGCTAGGGGTTTAGATGTAAATAGCCTTACACATGTTATCAATCATAAATTACCAGATCAGATAGAGAATTATACTCACAGAAGTGGTAGAACTGGGAGGGCTGGAAAATCTGGTATTTCAATTGCATTAGTAAGTAACAAAGAGAAAGGAAGAATTGGAGCTATAGAGAGAATTATTAAAAAGAAATTTGTACAAGCTAAAATACCTACTGGAAAAGAAATTTGCCAAAATCAATTAATGCATTTAATTGATAAAGTAAATTGTATAGAAGTAAAACAAAGCGAAATTGAAAACTTTTTACCAAGTATTTATGACAAATTAGAGGGGTTGTCTAGAGAAGAACTTATTCAAAAATTTGTTTCTTTAGAATTTAACTCTTTCCTCTCTTACTATGAAAATGCAAGAGACTTAAATGATCTATCATCAAAGGACACCGGAAGAAATGGCCGGGGTTCAAATGAAAACATGACTCGTTTTTTTATAAATATCGGACGAAAAGATAGCCTAAACCCAGCTAGATTAATAGGTCTTATAAATGATCAAAAAATTACTGATAATATAGAAATTGGTGCAATAGACATTTTAGACACCTTTTCATTTTTTGAAATCGATAAAAAATTTGAAGAACAAACATTAAATTCTTTTTCTGAAAATCAACCTGAGTTTAGTGGTAGAGGAGTTAATATTGAAATCACAAAAAAAGAACGTGGCGGGGGAAGAAGACGTGGAGGAAAAAAACCATTTGGTAATAAAGATGGTGGTGGTTTTGGTAGACGTCGAAGTTCAGAAAAATCATCTGGAGGTAGAAGAAGTGAAAACAACAACAAGAATAGAAGTTCAAGCAGACGTGGCGGTGATAGACCAGACAGAAACTCTAACAATGACAGAAAGCCTTCTGGCTTTGGAAGAAAAAGAAGAGAACGAAGATAATTTTTATAAAAAAATCTCATCAATAATTGATGAGATTTTTTTTATGCTAATTTGATATTAAATGAAATGATACTTTTCTATTCTTGCATCATGGTATTGGCAATCTTTTTGTATGTGCCATTTTCCAATAATTCTCTTATTGCGGTAAATGCAACAATAGTTTCATCTATATCAACTTGTGTATGTGTGGCTGTAGGGATTAATCTAAGTATTATTAAACCTTTCGGGATTACTGGATACACTACTATAGAACAAAAAACACCATGATTCTCCCTTAAATCATGAACTAACGCCATGGCTTCAGGAACATCTCCTTTTAAGAAAACTGGAGTAATACATGTTTGTGTAGTTCCTAAATCAAAACCAGCTGAGCGTAAACCAGATTGTAATGAATTGGTATTTTGCCATAATTTATCTTTTAATTCTGGCATAGTACGAATCATATCTAAACGTTTCAGAGCTCCTTTAACCATTGCCATTGGTAAGGTTTTAGCAAAAGTTTGAGAACGCATATTGTATTGTAAAAACTGAATCACATCTTTATCTCCTGCTAAGAAAGCTCCAATACCTGCCATAGATTTTGCAAAAGTTGCAAAATAAACATCTATATCATCTTGGACTCCTTGCTCATAACCAGTACCTCTACCACCCTCTCCCAATGTTCCAAACCCATGGGCATCATCTACTAATAATCTAAAATTATATTTTTTCTTTAAAGCTACAATTTCTTTTAAACGTCCTTGTTCTCCACGCATTCCAAAAACTCCTTCTGAAATTGCTAATATCCCACCTCCTGTTTTATCGGCCATCTTCACAGCTCGTTTCATGTTTTTTTCAAAACTTTCCATATCATTATGTCTGTAAACAAAACGTTTACCTGGATGTAAACGAACACCATCTATAATACAAGCGTGTGTATCTACGTCATATACGATAATATCATTTTTACCAACTAGAGCATCTATAGCCGACATAATTCCCTGATATCCAAAGTTTAATAAATAGGCTTTTTCTTTACCTACAAACTCTGCACATTCATTTTCTAATTGTTCATGAAATTTTGAATGACCAGACATCATTCTGGCACCCATTGGATAGGCCATTCCGTGCTCTATAGCAGCCTCACCGTCAACTTTTAAAACTTCAGGATGATTGGCTAAGCCTAAATAATCATTCACACTCCAAGTGATAACTTTTTTCCCATTAAAGACCATTCTATTAGAAATTGGACCTTCTAACTTAGGGAAAACATAGTATCCTTCAGCTTTATCAGCCCAATTACCTAGTGGTCCTTTATCTTCTTTAATTCTAGTAAATAAATCGTTTGTCATTATCTAAAGTATTTATACCATCACTTTTAAGCCTGCAAAGTAACTGAATTTTGAGGAGTTAATCAAATAAAAAAAAACAGAATAAGAAGCTTTAAAATATAAAAACAAATTAAAATTTTATGAGCTATATGTGTATTGAGGGTTTGTTTTGAGGCATATTAGGATCATAAAAACCCTGTTCTTTCATCCAATCATCACTGTAAATTTTACTCATATAACGTGAGCCATGATCAGGAAAAATTAAAACTACAAAACTATCTTTATCAAACATTCCTTTATTAGCATACTGTTCTGTAGCCTGCATGATAGCTCCACAAGTATATCCCGGAAAGATCCCTTCTTTTTTAATTATGTCTCTTGCTTTATAAGCAGCATCCTTGTCAGTTACTTTTTCATATACATCTATGATAGAAAAATCAGTTGCAGTAGGAATTAAATTTTTACCCAACCCTTCAATTTTATATGGCTTGATTTCATTTTTATCTAATTCTCCAGTTTCGTGATATTTTTTTAAGACAGATCCTACAGCATCAACACCTAAAATTTTGATGTCCGGATTTTGTTCTTTCAAGAATTTACCAGACCCTGAAATTGTTCCGCCAGTTCCACTAGCTACTACCAAATGTGTAATTTTACCTTTTGTTTGTTCCCATATTTCAGGACCAGTTGTGTCATAATGAGCTTCAATATTTAAGCTATTAAAATATTGATTTATGTAAACAGAATTTGGAGTTTCTTTATGAATTCTTTTGGCTACTTCATAGTATGATCTAGAATCTTCAACAGGAACATTAGCTGGACATACAAATACCTCTGCACCCATAGCTCTTAATCCATCTATTTTATCTAATGAAGACTTATCACTTACGGCTAACTTACACTTATAGCCTTTTACCATAGCTATCATAGCTAACGAAAACCCAGTATTACCAGAAGTTGTTTCAACAATTGTACTACCAGGCTTTAAAATACCTTTTTTCTCGGCATTTTCTACAATATGTAAAGCTATTCTATCTTTTTGGGAATGACCTGGATTAAACATTTCTAATTTAGCAAAATACTTTCCAGGAAAATTTTTAGTTATCACATTTAACTGAACCATAGGGGTTTGCCCTACTAGTTCTATCAAATTTTTATAAATACCCTTATTTCTAATCATTACTATTTAGTTAATGAAACTTTTTATTTTATTTTATTTTCTAAAGCCAATAAAAAAGTATAATCTATTGCTGTCTCTTTTAAAGCATCAAAACGACCCGAAGCTCCGCCGTGACCTACATCCATATTTGTATGAAGTAATAAAGTATTCGTATCCGTTTTTAATTCTCTAAGTTTAGCAACCCATTTAGCTGGCTCCCAATATTGTACTTGACTGTCAAAATACCCTGTTGTTACTAACATATTTGGATACTCTTTTGAAGTTACCTGATCATAAGGTGAATAAGACAACATATACTCATATGCTTCTTTTTCTTTTGGATTTCCCCACTCATCAAACTCACCAGTAGTAAGTGGTATAGATTCATCTAGCATAGTAGAAATAACATCTACAAAAGGAACTGCAGCTATAATACCATTATATAGTTCTGGGTTTAAATTGCTTACACCTCCCATTAAAAGACCACCGGCTGATCCTCCCATGGCATATAAATGTTTAGCTGAAGTATAACTATTTTCTATTAAATATTTTGAACAGTCAATAAAATCAAAAAATGAATTCTTTTTGTTCATCATTTTCCCATCATTATACCACTCTCTTCCTAAGTATTGTCCTCCTCTAATGTGAGCTACAGCATAAACAAAACCTCTGTCTAATAAACTTAATCGAGTTGTTGAAAAACCATCAGATATTGTATATCCGTAAGACCCATAAGCATATTGTAATAGTGGGGTGTTTTTATTTAATTCTGTGTCTTTGTGATATACTAGTGAAATAGCAACTTTTTTTCCATCTCTAGCTGTTGCCCATACACGTTCACTTTTGTAATTATTTTTATCAAACTTGCCACCCAAAACTTCTTGTTCTTTTTTGACTTCTTTTGTTTGATTTTTCATGTTGAAATCAATCACAGAGTTTGGAGTTGTCATGGAATTGTAGGAGTAACGAATAACATCTGTATCAAATTCAGGATTAGCATATACTCCTGCAGAATAGGTTTCTTCATTGAATGGCAAATAATAATCCTCTTTTCCGTCCCATGTTTTAATTCTAATTTTCCCTAAACCATTAGATCTTTCTTCTATGACTAAATAATTTTTAAAAATAGAAACGTCTTCTAATAAGGTCTCATTTCTGTGAGGAATAACATCTACCCAATTCTCTTTAGTGGTTTTGTTAACTGGTGTTTTCATCAACTTAAAGTTGATAGCATCATCTTTATTGGTTTGTATATAAAAATAATCACCGTAATGAGCTAGACTATATTCTAAATTATCTTCTCTTGGCTGAATAACCCTCCAATCTCCATAAGGTTTGTCTGCAGAAATAATTCTAAATTCAGAGGATAAGGTACTTGAGCTACCAATAACAATAAATTTATGAGATTTTGTCTTATATACATAAGTGCTATACGTTTCATCCTTTTCTTCAAAAACAATTACGTCTTCAGAGGCGTCAGTACCTAATACATGTCTGTATATTGATGAACTTCGGAGTGTTAAAGGATCTTTTTTTGTATAAAAAAGAGTTTTATTATCATTTGACCATACAGATCCTCCTGTGGTATTTTCTATTTTGTCAGTTAATAACTCCCCTGTTTCTAAATTTTTAATTTGAATGGTGTACTGTCTTCTACTTACTGTATCTATTGCAAAGGCAACCAGTTTGTTGTCTGGGCTAACATTAAGAGCACCTAATTGAAAATACTCATGCTCTTGAGCTTCTTGGTTCACATCAAAAAGAATTTCCTCATCTACTTCTAGACTTTCTTTTTTTCTAGAATAAATAGGGTATTGACTTCCCTTTTCAAAACGAGTTATATAATAATAATTATTTCTAAAATAAGGAACTGAGGTATCATCTTCTTTTATTCTACCTTTCATCTCCTCAAAAAGCTCTTTTTGAAAGTTATTTGTTGAAGCTGTTACTTTATCAAAATACTCATTTTCAGAATTTAAGTATGCTTCAACTTTCTGTGTCTGTAGATCTTTCTTTTTTGCTATTTTTTGTTCATCTGTTAAACGCATCCAAAAATAATTATCTATTCTGGTTGAATTATGAATGGTTAATGATTTTGCTTGTTTTTCTGCACTAGGTGCTTTCAAGTCTGTATTCATGTGTTTATCTGATTTACATCCGGATGCAAAAATAATACTTATTAATACACTTAACTTTAAAATTTGATTCATTTTAAAAAGGGTTTTTATTAAATGAGTTTAAAATAATTTAACTAATTAAATAAGAGCTGAAAAGCTCTTATTTAATTAGTTTTAAAATTCTAAAATTGTCTTTTTTATAATGGCAATACATTCCATTAGTTGTTCTTCTTTCATCACTAATGGGGGTGCAAATCTGATAATATTACCATGGGTAGGTTTAGCTAGCAAGCCATTATCTCTTAATTTAATACAAATGTCCCAAGCTGTAGAACTTTCTTCTGTATCATTTATCAAAATTGCATTCAAGAGACCTTTACCTCTAACTGTTTTAATCAAATGATTTTCTTTTGCAAATAAAGATAGTTCGTCTCTAAATATTTTTCCTAACCTATCCGCATTATCAGCTAAATTCTCTTCTCTAACCACTTCTAAAGCTGCTATCGCAACAGATGAAGCTATTGGATTACCTCCAAAAGTAGATCCGTGGTTTCCTGGTTTAATAACATTCATAATATTATTATTAGCTAATACTGCTGATACAGGATATGCACCACCACTTAACGCTTTACCAAGAATTAAGATATCAGGTTTTACATCTGGTGTTTTAGAACAATTTTTATCTTCACAAGAACAATTACCACAAGTAGCTAATAAACGACCTGTTCTAGCAATACCCGTTTGAACTTCGTCTGCAATAAACAAAACTCCAAATTCTTCACACAGTGCTTTAGCACTCGATAAATATCCTTCAGATGGAACATAAACCCCGGCTTCGCCTTGGATGGGTTCAACTAGAAAACCAGCTACATTCTTGTTATTTTCTAATGCCTCCCTCAAAGCTAATAAGTTATCATATTCAATTTTAATAAAACCGTTTGTAAAAGGGCCAAAATTTTTACGAGCTACAGGATCGTTAGAAAAGGAAATAATAGTGGTAGTTCTACCGTGAAAATTATTTTCACAAACAATAATTTCTGCTTTATTTTCTTCAATACCTTTAACCTCGTAAGCCCATTTTCTACAAAGCTTTAGTGCAGTCTCTACAGCTTCAGCACCAGTATTCATTGGTAAAACCTTATCAAAATTAAAATACTCAGTTACATATTTTTCATAGGAACCTAATACGTCATTATAAAATGCTCTTGAAGTTAAACTCAAAGTTTTTGCTTGATGCACCATAGCATTTACAATTTTAGGATGACAATGTCCCTGGTTAACTGCTGAATAAGCGGATAAGAAGTCGTAATACTTTCTACCTTCTACATCCCATACATAAACACCTTCACCCCTATTTAAAACCACAGGAAGGGGATGGTAGTTGTGAGCGCCGTGTTTGTTTTCTAAATCTATCGCTTCTTGCGATGTTACTTGTTCTAAAATAGCCATTTAAAATAATTTAAGGTTTGCGTATTGTATGTAACAAAACGTTGTTTATATCTTTATAAAGAGATAAAACATAATAATTAAATCTCGTTGTCACGAGTGAAATAACCATTCCTTATCTACCTTTTTCCTTTCGAAGGATTCGAAAATTCAGCGTGGGAAAGAAATCATCCCTAGGGCTTGCAATTTAGGAAATATTATTCAAATTAATCCAATCAATTTCATAAGTAATCTTCTACATAATTGATATGTTTTATTAATTTTGCCAAACATCATTATATTAAAATAAATGCCTAGAAGTGAACGAAACAAATTTGTAAAAAGAGGTCAAATATTGGAATTATCAATTGAAGATTATGCTTTTGGTGGAAAAGGAATTGCTAGAATTAGATCTGAAGAAGGTGTATTTGTTGTGTTTGTTCCAAATACAATTCCAGGACAAAAGGTAAAAGCTCAAGTTAAAAAATCTAGCAAGAATTATGCTGAGTGCAAATTAATTGATGTTATAGAAAACTCTAAAGATGAGGTCTCTGTACCTTATCAAGATATTCCTGGTGCCCCTTATATTCAATTACCTATTAATTTACAACACGCCTACAAGAAAGAAAGTACTTTATCTCTTTTCAAACGAATTGGAAAAGTGACTAATATCGAGGAGCTTTTTGATGAATTGGTAACTTCGCCAAATGTATTTCATTACAGGAATAAAATGGAATATGGCTTTTCTGCAATAGGTTATGATCGAATAAATAAAACAGATGTTGATATTTTCACTTTAGGTTTTAAAAGAAGAGGAGTCTGGTGGATGGGAGATAATCTTAATAAAGATTCTGGCTTGTTTGACACATTGGTTGAGGATAATATTAAAGTTATAAGAAAATATTGCGAGGCTAGCGGCTTACCTCCTTGGCATGGACCAAAAAGGGAAGGGTTTTTTCGTTTTTTTGTTGTAAGAAAATCTTACAAAACAAACAGGCTGTTATTTAATTTAGTTACAACCTCTAAAGATTTAAATAAATTTGATTTAAATGCTTTTTCTGAATTTTTACAAGGTATTTTTAAAGAACGTTTTGCTGGTTTAGTTCATTCAATAAATGATGAAACTGGTGACAGAACATTGGCAACATCAGGGAGTAGTAAATTAATTGCCGGTGAAAATAAAATTGTAGAGGAATTACTTGGATTAAATTTTGAAATTAGTATGAAAAGCTTCTTTCAAACCAATCCTAAATCTGCTGAAAAACTGTATTTGAAAGTGCTTGATTATGCACTTGAAAATAAAGAAAGTATTGATAACTCAATAGTAATGGACTTGTTTTGTGGTACTGGAACCATAGGTCAAATTCTAGCGTCTAAAAGTACTAATACAAAAATTATTGGTGTAGATATTGTAGCTTCAGCAATAAAAGATGCCGAAAAAAATGCTAAAAGGAACAACATTGCTGGATTAAAATTTTATACTGCAGACGTTGGTAAATTCTTATACGAACATCCAGAGTATAAAAATAAAATTAGGACGATTATTTTAGATCCTTCACGAGCGGGTATTGCCCCCAAAACTCTCCAAAAAATCATAGCAATTAATGCTGATAGAATGGTCTATGTTTCTTGTAATCCTGCAACTCAAGCTAGAGATACCGTAGAATTGATTAATTCCGGTTATGAAATAAAAAAAATAAGTTTAGTGGATCAATTTCCACATACATCACATATAGAAACTGTAGTTTTATTTGAGAAAAATAATATTTGATATCATTTAATGTTTTTAATATTGTTGTACTTTTGAAACAAGCATATACTATAGATGAAGAAACTTACAGAATTTGAAATTGAAAAAAAATTAGAAAATTTTCCTGAATGGGATTATTATGAAAATGCATTACATTCAGAATTTGAATTTGATAGTTTTAAAAACTGCATGAGTGCAATGATGAGAATAGCATTTGAATGTGAAATACTAAATCATCACCCAGAGTGGAAAAATGTCTATAATATTTTGGAAATAAAATTAACAACACATGACGCTGGCGGGGTAACTGAACTCGATTTTAAATTAGCAGAAGCCATGGAAAAGATTGTTGAAATTGAAGAGTAAATATTTAGTAGATAATCATACAATGAAAAATTACTATTTTTTTTTAATGCTTTTGCTCATGCTTAATTCAAGTTGTGAAAAAGATGATTTTTGTATTGAACCTATCACTCCTAAAATGATAATTCGTTTTTACAATGCAACCAATATTACCCAAACTAAAACAGTGTCGAATTTATCTGTGAATCCTGAGGGATATGACGAAATCTATTCAAATGTGAGTATTGATTCTATTGTAATACCTTTAGACGTCTCAAACAATCAAATTATTTATAATTTTTCTTCAGAAGGCAATCAGGATATTCTCTCGATAAATTATGAAATTGAAGAAGTATTTGTTTCAAGGTCTTGTGGTTTCAAAGCGATTTTTAATAATATAACTGTCACATCGGATGTTTCAAATGATTGGATTATAGGACTAACTGAAACTCTTGAAAATACCATCACAATACCCACAATAGATAATGAGTCATCAGCACATTTACAAATCTTTCATTAAAATCTGTTTTTTAATCATTACGGTGAGTGCCACTGCTCAACAAGTAAATGATTCAATACCAAAAGATAGTATAGTTTATAAGACAAATTATGGTCTTAGGTTAGGAATAGATCTCAGTAAACCAATTAGGTCCTTATTACAAGATTACAATAGTGGTATTGAAATAGTAGGAGATTATCGAATTTCTAAAAAATGGTATATAGCTGCAGAACTAGGTAATGAGGAATTTACCACAAATGAAGATTTCACAAACTCTACTTCAAAAGGGAGTTACATAAAGGCAGGTTTAAATTACAATTCATATAATAACTGGCTAGATATGAATAATGAAATTTTTATTGGTTTTCGGTACGGTTTTGCAACATTTGAACAGACATTAAATAGCTATCAAATTAATATAGGAAACTCTATATTACCGTCAGTATTTAATAATACACCATCTACTCAAAAAGGACTAACAGCTCATTGGTCTGAACTACAACTAGGTTTTAGAGCAGAGGTATACAACAATATCTTTATTACATTTAGTGGATCATATAAAGTAATGGTAAATATTACTGACCCCACAAATTTTAAAACTCATTATGCACCTGGATTTAATCGAATTTATGAGAGCAATACAGGATTTGGTTTTAATTACACAATTTCATATTTAATCCCTTTTGTTAAAAAATAACTTTATTTTTTACTAATTTAACTACTTCAAAGAAATAAAAATTAAAAAAATGAATAAAATACCCAGCGTTAATTTAGCTGATTTTTTATCTGATGATGTCTCAAAAAAACAACAATTTGTTAGTGAAATTGGACAAGCTTATGAAAATATTGGTTTTGTAGCCTTAAAAGGACATTTTCTTGACGATGCTCTTGTAGACAAACTATATACTCAAATTAAAAACTTTTTTGATTTACCTACAGAAACAAAAAAAAAATACGAAATACCTGGTATTGGTGGGCAACGTGGATACGTTTCATTTGGAAAAGAAAGTGCTAAAGGAAGGAAAGAAGGTGATTTAAAAGAGTTTTGGCACTTTGGTCAATATGTAGATAATAATCCTAAACTAGAATTAGAATACCCTAAAAATATTTTTGTAGACGAATTACCTGAATTTAATGAAGTTGGCAGAACTGCTTACAGAATGCTGGAAAAAACTGCAAAATATGTTTTACGTTCATTAGCTATACATCTAGAACTAGACGAAACGTATTTTGACCAATATGTATTTAATGGAAATAGTATTTTAAGACCCATACACTATCCACCTATTCAATCTGAACCAAAAAATGCAGTGAGAGCTGCAGCTCATGGAGATATTAATCTAATAACCCTATTAATGGGTGCTCAAGGTAAAGGGTTGCAAGTTCAAAATCATAATGGTGATTGGATTGATGCCATTGCAGAACCCGACGAGATCATGATTAATGTTGGTGATATGCTATCTCGACACAGTAATAATAAATTAAAATCTACTATACATAGAGTTACAAATCCTCCCAAAGAATTATGGGGAACATCTAGATACTCTATACCATTTTTTCTTCATCCTATTAGTGATATGAAATTAGATGTTTTAAATGGGTGTATAGATGAAAATAACCCAAAAGGGTTTGAAGATATTACAGCTGGAGAATTTTTAAATGAAAGGTTGCGTGAATTAGGATTAAAAAAATAATTATTAATGGATATTAAAGATCAATTAAAAAATTTATTTCCAGATCATAAAGTACCAGAAGAAACAAAACAAGAGACTTCCCCTAATGTATGGCTACAAGACACTCCCCTACTTTGTAAATATGAAAAACGTAAGGGAAAACCAATCACAATTATAGATGGTTATAATGGTGCTGTTAAAGATTTTAAAATTTTAGCTAAAGAAATTAAAACAACGTTAAGTGTTGGTGGTAGTTTCAAAAACGAAAGTATCATTATCCAAGGAGATTATAGAGATAAAATAATGAAAATATTGCAAGAAAAAGGTTTTTCAGTGAAACGTGTTGGAGGTTAAATCCACACTAAACAATGTAACTAACCAATTCCCCCAAAATTATGAATAAAAAAATATTACATATTACCAATGGAGACAAAACAACCATTAGTTTAAAATCTTTCGGGTTTAACGGTAAATTTATCACTTGGAGAGAAATACTTGGTGAAGGTAAAACCTCTACAGATATTGGAAGTGAAGACTTTTGGAAAACACGTTTTAACTTTTTAAAATCCACATATAAAATAACCAAGAAAACATTCATTGATTATACATTAAAAGAATACAGAAACTTGTGTGTAAATAAAAATCAAGAAGAAATTATTTTATGGTTTGATTACGATTTACTCAGTCAAATAAATTTAATTGCCATTATAAGTTGGTTAAAAAGATACAGAAATAACGAAAAAATTAGTCTGGTAAATGTAAACAACCCCAAATTGGTAACTCTAAAAAAAATTAGCGATTTAAATGGTAATCAAGTTAACAGACAATATCACAAAAGAATAGAATTAACAGCTAATGATATAGAATATGCAGACTATATGTGGCAGCTTTATTGCTCTAACTGCCCACTTCGTTTAGAGACAATTTATAAGTACAACCCCATGAGCCCTTTCATATACTTATCTAAGGCTTTTGAAATGCATTTAAAACGATTTCCTTCTGTAGAAAATGGACTGAATTTTTTAGAGAATAAGATAGTAAATCTTGCTTCAGAGAAATCTATAATATCCAAAAAACAATTAGCACAAAAACTCTCAAAAAACCATGAATCTTATGGCTTCCAAGAGCATCATTTTAATTATAAAATTGAACGATTAAAAATATTATTTAAAAGCTTTAACCCATTAGTTATTAACTCTTTTGGCAAAAAAGTACTTGACAAAAAACAGAACGTATATAAACAATTGAGATGCGAAAATGCATACTTAGGTGGTGTAAAACAATATAATTATTTATTTCAAAACAGTTCAACTAAACTATTAAAAATTAGTTTTTAAAATGAAGTTCAAAAATTCAGAATTAATTCTAAATGAAGATGGTAGTATCTATCATTTAAATCTAAAACCTGAAAATATAGCGAAAGACATTATTTTGGTTGGAGATCAAGATAGAGTTGACATGGTTAGTAAACATTTTGAAACTATTGAATTTTCTACTCAGAAAAGAGAATTTAAAACTACTACTGGTACTTATAAAAATAAAAAATTTACTATAATTTCAACTGGTATAGGAGCAGATAATATAGATATCGTTTTAAATGAATTAGACGCATTGGTTAATATTAACCTCCAAACTAAAAAAATTCATAGTGAAATTAGCTATTTAAATATTGTCAGGATAGGTACCTCTGGTTCATTACAAAAAGATGTTCCTTTAAATTGTTTTTTAATGAGTACGTATGCGATAGATATTAATGGGATGTTACAATCTTACAAAACAGAATCTATTTCTCACCCAAATGTAGAGGATGCATTTATAAAACACACTCAATGGGATAAAAATAAAAATTCACCTATTGTTATTTCTGTAAGTAAAGAATTAGAGAGTAAATTATCCTCAGAAATAATTTTTAAAGGAATGACAGCCACTGCAGGGGGGTTTTATGGGCCACAAGGAAGAGTTTTAAGAATACCAATAAAAGATTCTGAATTAAATCAGAAAATGAATTCTTTTATTCATAATAATATCAGAGTTACTAACTATGAAATGGAAACATCAGCTATATATGGCTTATCAAAGTTACTTGGCCATAATGCCTGCTCAATGAATGCAATAATTGCAAATAGATCTACTGGAAAATTTAGTGCAAATCCAAGAAAAGCAGTTGAAGATTTAATAATCTATACGCTAGACAGAATGACAAGCTAATATTTGCAGTAATTTTAAAAAACACAAATTAGAATTTAAAAAAAAACAGTACTTTTATGATGTCCTAAAATTTTATTTATGAAAAAAATCATATACATCATCATTACTGTAATAGGTTTAATAAGCTTTTCCTCATGCAGAAGTACATCAAGCTCGTGTGGTTTAGCAGAAAATCATATCAAAATAAATCAATTACCATCATCTACTATATCTAGCAACTCAATATTAATAGTTTAGATTTTGTAAATTTAATTGACTACAACTAATTTTTCACCAATTAATAATTTGTTTATTATTCTTTTCTAGATAATTATTTGTTTTAGAGAAGTGTTTACTACCAAACCAACCTCTCCAGGCTCCTAAAGGAGAAGGATGTGGAGCCACAAAAATTTTATGTTTACTGCTATCAATGAGTTTTAGTTTACTTTCAGCAAACTTTCCCCACAAAAGAAAAACAATCTGATCTTTATCTTTAGAAATATGCTCAATAACTCCATCAGTAAATTTTTCCCATCCCATGTTTTGATGACTACCAGGCTCATTTTCTCTTACTGTTAAAGTAGCATTTAGCAGTAAAACCCCTTGTTTAGCCCAAGTCGAAAAATTACCATTATCAGTTACTATATGATTAATATCTGATTTCAATTCTTTGATGATGTTTTTTAGAGAAGGTGGATGAGATATACCATCTGATACAGAAAAACACAGCCCATTAGCTTGACCTTTTCCATGATATGGATCTTGTCCAATAATTACAACCTTTAACTCTAAATAATTACAAAGATTAAATGCAGCAAAAACATTTTTCGCTTCAGGGTAACACTGATGATTTTGATACTCAGATTTAATAAATTTAGTTAAACTCTTAAACGAGTCCTTTTTAAACTCTGATTGAAGGATATTTTTCCAGCTTTCATCAATATTAGTGTTCATTGTTTGTTATTTTTGTTGAAACAAATATATAAGTTTGAGTATACATATTTCTGATAAAGCATTACAAGATCTAGAATTTACAACGGTTATTCAACAAGTTGCTGAGTTTAGTATCTCGGAGCTAGGAAAAAGAAAAGTTTTAGAGACCCTGCCGTTTTCAAATAAAAAACAACTGCTTCAAGAATTGAACTTTGCAAACGAATATATTTCCTCATTTGAAAGTGATAATAGAATTCCTAACCATGGATTTGATAATATTTACGAACAAATAAAAAGGCTAAGTATTGAAGATAGTTATATAGAGCCTGAAAGTTTTCTTAAAATTGCTGCTGTAACAATATCTATAAAAGAACTAAAAAGATATTTTAATAAATTTAACAGCTATTATCCAAGTCTTTTTGAATTTAGTGAACAAATTACTTTTATTCAAGAAATCATAGATGACATTAAAAAAATAGTAAGCAATTACGGAGAAATTGTAGACAATGCCTCTCCAGAATTAAGGAAAATTAGAAGGAGTATTGCTGGTTTACAAGGTAAAATTGGACAAAGTTTTACAAGTGCGTTAAATAGAGCAAAAGCTGCTGGTTATCTAGATGACATAAAAGAGTCAATTATTGATAATCATCGTGTTCTAGCAGTTTTAGCAATGAACAGAAAAAAAGTTTCTGGTAGTTTGTTAGGGTCCTCAAAATCTGGGAATATAGTTTACATAGCTCCACAAGCCACATTAGCCTATCAAAGAGAGTTACAAAATCTAGAATATGAAGAAAAACAAGAAGTAATTAGAATCCTAAAGACTTTAAGTAGTTTTATAAGACCTTATGCTCCATTAATTGAATCATACTTAATGTATTTAACCCATTTGGATGTAATAGGTTCTAAAGCTAAATACGCTTATTCTATTAACGGAATACTTCCGAAAATTAAAAAAACAAAAAGAGTTTATTTTAAAAACGCCTTCCACCCTATTCTTTATGTAAATAATAAAGAAGAAAAATTAGAGATTGTACCACAAACCATAGAACTCAATGATAAACAACAGATTATAGTTATCTCTGGACCTAATGCAGGTGGAAAAAGCATTACATTAAAGACTGTAGGATTGCTTCAAATTATGTTACAAAGTGGTATTTTAATACCCGTAGATGAAAGAAGTGAAACAACAATTTTTGATACTATCTTGACTGATATTGGAGACAATCAATCTATTGAAAATCAGCTAAGCACATATAGTTATCGATTAAAAAATATGCGATATTTTTTAAGAAATTGCAATGAAAACACTTTGTTTTTAATTGATGAATTTGGTACAGGTAGTGATCCTGAATTAGGAGGAGCATTAGCAGAAATTTTTTTAGAAGAATTTTATCATAAAAAAGCCTTTGGAATAATTACAACGCACTATTCTAATTTAAAAGTATTGGCAAATGAATTGGATAATGTAACCAATGCTAACATGCAATTTAATGAAAGAACGCTAGAACCATTGTATAAATTATTCGTTGGCCAAGCAGGAAGTTCTTTTACTTTTGAAGTAGCAGAGAAAAATGGTATTCCATTTAGTTTGATTAATAAGGCTAAAAAACGTGTTGAAACAGAAAAGATACGCTTGGATAAAACTATTTCCAAGCTACAAAAAGAAAGAAATAGTCTAAGAAAGAAATCTGATAATTTAGAAAAACAAAAATCTAAAGGACAGCAACACATTGATAATTTAAAAGAAAAAGAAGAAAAAATTCAGGCAAAACTAGCTGGTTTTCAAGAACTATACGACAAAAATCAAAAAATGTTGTCTATGGGAAGAAAAACCAATGAACTGTTAAATAAATATTTACAAACTAATAATAAAAAAGAATTAACAACTAGTTTCAACAAGTGGGTAGCAGATGAAAAAGTAAAGTATGCTAAAAAAAATCCATTAAAGCAAAAGACTAAATCTCAGAAAAAACAAGCCAAGCTAGTAGAAAAAAACCTACAAGAAATAATTCAAAAAGTTGAAAAAGAGGTTCTTCAAAAAGTAAAAGAAGTAAGAAAAGTAAAAAATGAACAAGCAAAAAAAATTGCTAAAGCCAAATCTGAATATATTTTTAAAATTAATGACAGAGTAAGATTAGTAGATGGCAATGCAATTGGTACCATTGAAAAAATTGAAAAAAATAAAGCTTTTATTAATTACGGAATTTTCACAACTGAAGCATCCTTTGACAAATTAGAATTTGTTGAAAAATCAAAAAAATAACATTCCCATGAAAATACTTAATTATCTTACTTCTGTTTTAGAGAATTTACCTTCAGATTGGTTATATACTACAACTCATAGGTTAGATATTTATAATGAGCGATTAGCAAAAAAAGAATTTTTAGAACAATTTAATGAATTATATAATAATAAAAATTCTAGCGAATCTTCTTTAAAAAAACTTCCTACAGCCTACGATTACATTAGGCTAGGTCATCCCCTATCATGTATATTGGAATGGACAATAGCTAATTTATTCGATACAAAATCACAGAATGTTATAAGCTTTTCATCTCAAACAATACCTATTTTAGCTATTCTTAGAGCAAACTTATTAGATAATAAAAAAACTCAAATAATTTATTCTGGAAGCTTACCACTCTCTTTTGATGAATATACTATCAGAGAAGTTTATGGTTATGAATTTGAGCTAGTGAATACTGATAAATTATCAAGAAACCCTGATTTTGAGGGAAGTACAATTACAATTATACAAAATGATAAATCAGAAAATCATTTAAAAGACCTTGATTCAGATTTTATAATTAAAACTTATCTAAATCTTGGTAGTATTTTAATTGTGAGTAATGAAACTGACAATCATTATATTAAAAAAATTCAACATGTAAGAAGAAGAGAGACTATAGCCATGACACCTATAAACTGCCATTTAATTTTAAAGTCGCTAGTTGATGGTTCTCACTTATCTTTTTCAAATGTTAATCAAATAAATAAAACAACTGTTCAAGATTTAATTTCTAATAGTACCAAAACCAAGTCTAAGCCAATTGTAGGCTCGAGTGGTCTTTCTATTCAATATGCTATCATGATGGGGCTAATTGAGGATGCCAAAGAAAATTATAAAGAAAAAACCATTAAATTTATTGTTCCACCCAACTGTTACGGAGGTACTAATGACCAAGCTAGGCGAATTGCTGATTGCATAAAAAATGTTGAAATTGTTGATCTACCTGTAGATAGAAATAATGATATGGTTAAAAGCATAGATACTATTTTAGATACTATTGCGTATGAGGATGCTGTCCCCTATATCATAGCTGAAATACCTACAAATCCAAGAGTAGAAGTGCCAGACTTAACAAGTTTAAAAACTGTTTTAGAAAAAAAACGGACTACAGCTTTTGGAACAATAGCAAATGATGCTGTCTTTATTTTAGATCAAACATTTTGTCCTAATGTTAATTTTTTTGGAGATGATGAGGTACTTTCCAGTGTGAGAGCTATTTCTTATGCAAGTGGTTCTAAATTTCCTAGTGGAGGACTTTGCACGGCTGGATATTGTGTTGGTAATGAAATGACAACTTTATTACTCTCTAAAATTGAGAAACATCTTTTATTGTGTGATAATGAAGCTACAGCAGAACAATATAAAATTTTAGCTAGTCAATTACCATCGATGAATAATCGTATTGAGAAAGCTTACGAAAATACACGTGAATTTGTGAATTTTATCTCGAAAAATTTACCAGATGCAAAAATAAATTTTGTGACAGATGAGCTAGCTTTATTGTCATTTAAACCCTCTGTATTTTCTTTAGATCTTCCAACAAAAGGAGAGACAGATGAAGGGAGAGAAACATACAAGAGAAAACTAAATCTTAGATTAATTAATCTAATGATTACCCAAATACCAAATGAGAGTAAATTTTGTGTGAGTTATGGACAACTTAAGGGCTGTTATTGGACTATCCCAGCTACATCAACTCAAGGAACTACTAAAGAAGGTGATAAAGACTACATCGTTCGCGTATCTATATCTCCTAGTGTAAATCTTGCACTTCATAAAGAAGTTTTTTTGGAGTTTGTTGCAGAAATTTAACTTAAAGATTAGTCATAACTTTTTACTTGTTCATCATAAAATTTAGAAGCAGACTCAATTAGATTAGAAACTTCATCAGTTATGTCGTCTTCTCTTTCTCCAGATAAATCCTCAAACCACTCTATTTCGTCATCTTTTAAATTGATTAAAAAACGAGGAAATTCTGTGTGAAGAACAAAAATATCTTCAGGAAAATTACTGTTATCTGCTAATAAAAATTTAGGTAAGTCCATGTTCTTTTGTTTTTATCAATTTTAAAGTTAAATAATTAAAGCGAAGATATAATAAAATAGATGCAGAAGATAATCCAGCCAACAAACCGATCCAAATTCCTACGCTACCTAATATATTCTCTTTTCCTAGGAAATAGCTTATAGGAAAACCTATAATCCAATAAGAAATAAATGTAATTAGTGTAGGGATATTAACATCTTGTAATCCACGTAAAGCTCCTAGAACAACTACTTGAACACTATCACTAATTTGAAATATAGAAGCGATTAATAGTAACTTCGCTGCAATATTTACAACCTCTATACTATCATTCAAATTTGAAACATCTGATAAATCTAAATATATCTTAGGCAACTGAAATCTAAAAATAAAAAATAAAATTGCAAAAGCTACAGCTAAGATTACTGCAAAGAGAAAAATTGAAAAAGCGATTCTTCGTAATTCTTTAAATTTTAATAATCCTTTCTGATTTCCGACTCTTATCATGGCGGCTACACCCAATCCCATAGCAACCATAAACGTCATTGAAGATAAATTTAAGGCTATCTGATTTGCTGCTTGTGGGTTTTTACCTAACAAGCCACTAAGCCATATAGCTGCAGTAAAAATTACAATTTCAAAAAACATCTGCATGGCACTTGGAGCTCCTAAACTTGTAATTTTTTTGAGCATAGTACTTTCTAATACTAGAATTTTAATGTTCGTTACAAATCTCTTTGAACGTTCCTTTTTAGCCAGTAAAAACCACAAATAAATAACCATAATAAAACGAGAAATTAGGGTGCCATAGGCAGCACCAATAATCCCATAAGCTGGAAATCCAAATTTTCCAAAAATAAAAATATAGTTGAGAATTATATTTACAATGTTTGCAATGATTGTTGCATACATAGGATATTTAGTCATGGATAAACCATCACTAAATTGTTTAAAAGCCTGAAAGATAATTAATGGAATCAGTGAAAAAGCAACTAAATCTAGGTATGGAATAGCAAGAGCCACTACTTCCTTTGGTTGATCTAAGAAATTACTATGCAATATTGATTTAGAAAAGTACAATAATAAAAACATACTAATTCCAATAATAGTACATAAAAATAAGCCATGTTTAAAAGTAGATTTTGCTTTTGAAAAATTATTTGAAGAATCTGCTTCAGCTATTAACGGTGTTATGGCGGTAGAAAAACCGATCCCTATAGACATAGCTACAAACATAAAACTATTACCTAATGAAACTGCTGCCAATTCAGCAGTTCCTAGCTGGCCAACCATTATATTATCAACAAAACTCACAAAAGTATGACCAAGCATACCTAACATAACAGGTGATGCTAGTTTCCAGTTGTAACTAAACTCTTTTGTGTATATACTTAGATTCATGTATCTAAAAATAAAGCCACGAAGATATTATAATAAATCTGGTAATAATTAACTAAATTGAAAGTAATTTAATAGCTAAATAACTACATTTACAAAAAAACTAAAAAATAGCAAATGCCAACAATCACCCTAGGAGGAAAACCTATTTCAATCAATGGAGAAATTCCTAAAAACGGATCAAAAGCACCAGATTTTGTTCTTACAGCAACAGATTTATCAAATAAATCTTTATCGGATTTTCATGGATCAACATTGCTTTTAAATATTTTTCCAAGTTTAGACACTGGAACCTGTGCTACCTCTGTAAGATCTTTTAATAAATCTGCATCAACAATAAAAAACACAAAAGTTTTGTGTATTTCTAGAGATTTACCTTTTGCCCAAAATCGTTTTTGCGGAGCTGAGGGTCTAGACAACGTTATTATGTTATCTGACTTTGCAAATGGTGATTTTGGAAAAACTTATGGTATTGAGATTCAAGATGGTCCAATGGCAAACTTACACTCTAGAGCAGTAATTATAATTAATCCTGATGGAAAAATATCCTACTCTGAGCAGGTATCTGAGATTGCAGATGAACCAGATTATGAAAAAGCATTAGCCGCCATTCAATAATTACAAGGTGAAAAATCCAAAAGATAATTTTATTGTTGAACGCATCAGAAGCATTAAATTCTCATTTCGTGGTATTTGGTTTTTAATCACTACAGAAAGCAGTATTAAGGCACAATTATTTATTGCTATATTAGTTTCTTTAGCTGGGGTTTATTTTCAAATTAACTCTACAGAGTGGATTTTACAAACTTTAGCGATTGGTTTAGTTCTCGTTGCTGAATCATTAAATACAGGTATAGAAAAACTATCTGACTTTGTTCACCCAGAATATCATAAAAAAATTGGTTTTATTAAAGATGTATCTGCTGGCTCCTCGGGAATAGCAGCTATCATTTCTTTGATAATAGCTGGTATCATATACATTCCCAAAATTACTTTACTTTTCTAACTAAATACTTATATTTACTCTTTATATACTTATATTTTTAAATGGCTAGAAAGACAAAAAATGCTACAAGCACAAAACAATCAGGAACAAACCCTGTTGTGGCTTTTTTTAAAAATAGGCAAATTCAAACAGTAATAGGTTCTTTTTTGATATTGTTCTCTTTATTTCTTTTTGTTGCATTCATCTCCTTCTTTTTTCATTGGCAACAAGATTTAAGTATTATAAATGAATTTACAAACTCAAATGCCAAAGGAGCAAATTTACTTGGGAAAGTTGGAGCTACTCTAAGTAATTTATTCATTTATGAAGGTGTTGGTATTGGTGCTTTCATAATTCCATACCTATTATTCCTATCAGGTCTATTTTGGTTGTTTAGGACTAAGCTATCAAAAGTAATTACATCATACAATTGGGGGTTATTATCTATGTTATGGATTTCTGTTACATTTGGTTTCTTTGAAACTTCATCTAATATTTTGTCTGGTACAATTGGTTACGAGGTTAACGAATATCTTCAATTGTTTATTGGAAAAACTGGATTAGGGATTATTTTGTTTTTTTTACTGTCTGCATATATTACTATTCGATTTAAAATTACTCCAGAAGTTATCTTGAAAAAAATTAAATCTAATAAGTCAGAAAATAATGATGACAACCATGATAATGTCACACCCAAAACTATAAAGGAAAAAACAACAGAAGAAATTGAGGTAAAATCTGAATTTGAATTATCTTTAGAGAATCTCAAGCCTACCATTCAGAACCATTCCAACGTAAAAAAAACAAGTGATGTCTCTCCAATTGAAACTGAGGAGCCTACTCTATCCGTATCAAAAAAAGAAGACAAAACAGTAGACATAGATGTCACAGAAATTACCGAAGAAGAAAATGTTACTGAAAATCTATCAAAAAAGCTTGTTGAAGATTTTGGAGAATTTGATCCTACATTAGAATTAGCTAACTTTAAGTTCCCAACTCTAAACTTACTAAAGCAGTATAACGAAAGTATTTCTGTTGATCCTGAGGAGCTTGAACAAAATAAAAATAAAATTGTAGATACTTTAAAAAATTACAAAATTGGTATCGCCCAGATTAAAGCTACCGTAGGACCTACAATAACATTATACGAAATTGTTCCTGAAGCTGGAATTAGAATTTCAAAAATTAAAAATTTAGAAGATGATATTGCATTGTCATTATCGGCTCTTGGAATACGTATCATAGCTCCTATCCCTGGTAAAGGAACTATTGGTATAGAAGTGCCAAATAAAAAGTCTACAATAGTATCAATGCATTCAGTAATAGCCTCTAAGAAATTTCAAGAATCAAAAATGGAGCTTCCTATTGCACTAGGAAAAACGATATCTAATGAAACCTTTGTAGTTGATTTAGCAAAAATGCCCCATTTATTGATGGCAGGTGCTACAGGGCAAGGAAAATCTGTTGGTCTAAATGCAGTACTTACATCCTTACTTTACAGAAAACACCCTGCTGAAGTAAAATTTGTTTTAGTAGATCCAAAAAAAGTTGAATTAACCTTATTTAATAAAATTGAACGTCATTACTTAGCAAAATTACCAGATACAGACGAAGCCATAATTACCGATACTACTAAAGTAGTTAATACCCTAAATTCTTTATGTATAGAAATGGATAATAGATATGATTTATTAAAATCTGCTATGGTTCGAAACATAAAAGAATATAATACAAAATTCAAAGCTCGAAAATTAAATCCCAATGAGGGACACCAATTCTTACCATATATTGTTTTAGTTATTGATGAATTTGCAGATTTAATAATGACCGCAGGTAAGGAAGTAGAAACTCCCATTGCAAGATTAGCTCAATTGGCAAGAGCCATTGGAATTCATTTAATAGTTGCTACACAAAGACCATCAGTTAACGTTATTACAGGTATAATAAAGGCAAATTTCCCTGCTAGGATAGCTTTTAGAGTTACCTCAAAAATTGACTCAAGAACAATCTTAGACGCTGGTGGAGCAGATCAATTAATTGGACGTGGTGATTTATTGTATACGGCTGGAAACGAAATTGAAAGAATTCAATGTGCCTTTGTAGATACACCAGAAGTTTCAAAAATTACCGATTTTATTGGATCTCAAAGAGCTTACCCAAATGCACATTTACTACCAGAATATATTGGTGAAGAAGGTGGCACAAGTCTTGATATAGATATTTCAGACAGAGATAAGTTGTTTAGAGAAGCTGCAGAGATTATTGTGATAGCACAACAAGGTTCTGCTTCCCTTTTACAAAGGAAATTAAAATTGGGTTATAATAGAGCTGGGCGCTTAATAGATCAATTAGAAGCTGCTGGTATTGTTGGCCACTTTGAAGGCAGCAAAGCAAGACAAGTATTAGTAACAGATTTAATTGCGTTAGATCAGCTATTAGAAAATGAAAAAAATGTATAAACTTAAAAAAGGATTATTAATTGTTGTTACAGCTTTTATTAGCATAGCTGTCCATTCTCAGCAAATTAATAACTCTAAGCAATTGTTAGACGAAGTTTCCTCAAAAATGAAAGCTTATAAAAACATGCATTTAAATTTTAGCACCTCTTTAATAAATGAAGAAGCTGGGATTAATGAAAATGACGAATTACCAATTAAAGGAGAGATATATCTTCAGGGAGATAAATATAACTTAAGTTACTTAGGGAATAATTTTATTTTTGATGGTGCTAAATTATACGTCATCAATCATGATGAAAAAGAAATTACCATAAATGATGAAGATCTAAGTGAGGATGAAGGCTTTATATATCCCTCTAAACTGCTTACATTTTATGAAGAAGGTTACGAACATAAATTAAGTAACATATCTACTATAAAAAATCGTAAAATACAATTCATAGAATTAACTCCTATTGATACAAATTCCGAAATAATTAAAGTAATTTTAG
>Ga0228653_1000068_pt1 | contig 31508 bp, 48 predicted proteins | sample 65DmetaG_FD_182745 | JGI IMG/M metagenome (GOLD analysis project Ga0228653, IMG submission 182745) | Seawater microbial communities from Monterey Bay, California, United States - 65D | ecosystem: Environmental > Aquatic > Marine > Coastal | place: USA: California | collected 2016-11-02
TCTGGGATAAATATTTTAAAACAAACCCCCAGCATCAAAGCTGCCTTTGATCGCTTGGACGATGCTGACCGAAGCACTTTTCTTGGCGATCTTTCAAAAAGAGCGTCGGCAGAAGAGGGGTTTCAGAAAAAGTTTTTTGGCAATCAAGTTTTTATAAAAGATTATAATGAGGGTGTTGCTAATAAAACCAGCGAAGCCCAACGCAGTTTAAATGCAGTTTTTGGTTATACCAGTTTTTTAGATGTCACGGGTTCGTCAGTCGGAACTCTTGACAGACATTCCGCACAGGCTCTTTTAGATTCACACGAAAGGGAAAACAATGCTCAGTTTCCCTCGGAAATGACGCAAGATTTAGCTAGATCGTTTGCTTCTGGCGGGATTACAGATGATATTGTTATTGCAACGTTGAATAGATTTGAAAATATTAGAGACGCGCAGGATCTAAAGGGAAGAAATCTTCTTACATATCTTGGCGGTGGTGACTCTGCTAAAAAGTTTAGCAATATGGCAACCGCTTTAAATGTTATCCGCGAAGTCAGTGGTGATGAGTCAGTCGTTCCTGCTTATCGCCAAATCATTCTTAATCAATCAAATGACTCCGAGGCATTAAAGACTGTGAGAAATAACTTTGACTTTGAATACGATAAGGAGCAAACAGATAGAACAAATATAAGAAACGCTGCTAAAACCCTTACTCGCAAGCTTGATATTCCTTCTCACTTAAAAGATAGAGTATCTGGTGCTGTAGAGTTTTTTTTGACAGTTCCAGATCTCAATGTTAAACGCGCTGTAGAAGACTACGCCTCATTAAACTACCCCTCTGGGACAAGATTTTATGAAGATGTTGATGGATATTCTATATACCCCAATCCTCCAGAAATGTTTTTAGACGAAGGATCTTTAGATGTTCTTAGTGCTTTTGTAGAAAACAAAGCAATGGGGCGTAAAGTGTTTTTAAAGCAGCAACTGGATGCCGGAGATTCAGTTACTTGGGCGGCATATACTCGAAATGCAATGGGACAGGAAGAGCCTGTTTATTATGGTGAAGATCTCTTGCTAATTGATTCCAAGAAGTTTCAAGCACTGAATAAAACCAAAGCACTTCTTAGTAGGGCTGAGTTAATGGCAATGAGAAACTATTCGCTCGAACAATATACTGAAAGTTCCGCAGAAAAATTAAACAAACAAATAATGCCATTTATGGATTAAGTTTTAATGTTAAAACCACAAAGAATATCTCACCAACAACAAGACATTTTTAAGTCTGCTCGCCCTTCTTGGGGTGAGTCTTATGGTGCTGGGCTGGCTACATATATTGCTCCAATGACAGATCAGGGGCTAGAAAAAGCAATGTTTGGTAGTGTTGATTATGATCAAGACTTTGACTTTGCATCTGCAATTCTTGCGCGTCCTGAATTAGATAAATTTGCGGTTCATTTGGCTCATGCAAAAAATAACGATCACTTTGATTTTTTAGTTTCTAGCCTTCAAAGGAATCAAGCCCGTAGAGATATTCTTTCCAGAACTCATTGGGCTGTGGGACTCACAACAGAGTTGTTGAATCCTGTAAATTGGCTTTTTGCCTACCCCGCTCTTGGTGCGGTTGGTGCTGCTCTTACTGGTGCTGGCAGAATATCTGCGGCTGGTGCTGCTGGGGTAAGACAAGGGCTTGCGGCTGGTGCGTCTATGGAAGCAATCCGCTATCCATTTGATCCCTTAGAGTCTGCATCAGAGGCTGCATTAAACGTTGCTGCTGCTGGTGCATTTGGTGGTGGATTAGGTGCTGGCATACCGGCTGGATATATGTTTGCTAAAAGTGTGTTGCCAGAAACAACAAGAAGGCTTTTACCTTCCATAAACAAAACCATGCGTGAAGAGGAGCGATGGCAAGGACCGGGCGAGGTTCGTGACATTGATGGCGTTCAAATTGTTGAGACTGATGATTTTTCTGCGCCAACAGTTGCGAGTCGCAAACGTAAAGAGACGATACAGTTAGATGAGGACACTGTTGTTTTCTACGCACCTAGCGGTCAGCCTGTTCGAGCAGCCGTTGTTCGTGATGAAGATGGAATGATAGAGACATTTGACATTGGCGATGGTGTTTCTAGGGAGGTTGGCGACCCTGAGTATTCAACTGTATCTCCATACGAAACAGATAAGGTTCTTTCTCCTTTAGTTACTGATGATGGTGTTAATCCAGTTATTGCAGATCTTGATGATGTTGAGTTGGATGAGGCTATTACATTTGCTGAAAGTGAATTTCAAACAGCAACCGGAGATCGTTTGTTTGAGATTGAACGGCAGCTTACGGCCTTGCAAGCACGGCGTAAAAAGTTAAAAGCACCCGATGACCCACCTCGTCGGGTTGAGGAGCGTGAGGTTGATGAGATTGTAATTAACCTAGACAGTGCAAAAGATGATTTTGAAACCGGAAAATATACCTTCCCGGAGGTTGAAGGAAGCACATCTCTTGCTCCAAATGATTTTAGAAGCTTTGATGACTACAGAGATTTTCTTGCATACAAAGAACATCTAAAAACAACTGAGCCAAAAAAGAAAAAGGAAAGTGCTGCGGTTTATGAGGACAGAATAAACTCACTTTCTTTGGGTCGCCTTGCCGATGGTTACAGCACTAAGAAAACATTTTTTAACGCTCACTATTGGTTTAAGAGTCCTGCATTTAGGGTATTGAGCAACCCCAAAACTCCGCAGGCTGTTAAAAGAATTATGTCTTTAATGACTGGCAACAATCAAGTCGCACTTGATCGTAACACTGCTGGCTTTGGCGTTAATGCTGTTGATCAACAAATGGTTCGTGGCACTGTAATGTTTAGGCAGACATTGGATAAACTCCAAGACTTATGGGTTCGAGAAACAAAAGCCCGCGATGAGGCAATTAGAAGTCGTGCATTGGGTTTTAATGCAGAGGAGTTTTTGCCTAACAAAAAGTCTTTTAAAGAGTGGTTTGAGTCTGAGGCGGATAATTATTTGTCTGATTCCCCAATGCTTGACACAAAGGGTCAGCAAGAGTTTCATTCTATTGTTAAGGGACTCCTTGATGACTTTCTTGTTATGGCACAGGATGATGGTTTACTTCTTGGCATTACAAGATACGAAGTTGAAATTAAACGCATCCGTGATGAAATGGAATTTAAGACAACGCTTTTAAACAGGCAAGAGTCTGGTAGCGTCAAATACAACATTCTCAAAAAGGAACTTGAGGAGTTAGAGTTTGGAGTCGATGGCCTTCGGGCAATGGAAGACGCAATGCAATCTGCTCGCGGCTCAAGTTCATATAAGTGGCCTCGTTATTTTGACATTGTTGCTTTGCGTAAAAGCTATAATGGCGACAAAGTTTACTACAATGAGTTGCGTGATATTCTTATTGATGAGTATTCGATCAATCCAATTAGGGAAGCTTACAATCCCAAAACAGGCAAGATGGAATCCTATGTATCAGACCCGGTTAAAGATGCTGGAGATACTTTAAACAAAATAATGCAGGATCAAAACGACCCGCAGGCGTATGTGGGAACGGGGATGAAGGGCAAGCACTTGCAGCGCAGGGTTCTTAATGTTCCTGACTCAAAGCTTAAAAAGTTTTTGGTTAAAGATGTTACTGTGCTTGCTTCTTATGCAGACAAAATGGGCTTCCGCATGGCGTGGAATCGTAACTTTGGTGGCAAAACGCTAAATCAGGTTATGAAAGACATTGAAGATGTTGCCAATGCAGATCCTGCGTTCAAAGCTTTGAGCAAAAAAGAACAAGGAAATATTATTGCTCAAGCACAAAAAGCTTTTTATGGCGATTATTTACGAGCCACCGGAACTCACATTACAAATCCACATCGTTGGGATAATCAAATTGCAAAGGTTTTAAGCGACTATACTGGCATTGTTTACTTGGCTGGCTCTGGCATTACAGCAGTGGGTGATACGGTAAACATGATTGCTGCTCGCTCCTTTGCAGATATGCTTGAAGCTGTTCGGCATGACTTGCCAGCATTGATTCAAAACGTAAAGGATATGGAGGGTTTCGTTGAGGTTCTAAGCATGTCTCCGAACATGATTAAAGAGCAAATGATGGCGGATGCTAAGACGGGTCTTCAACCTACCCTTGCTGATAGAATGACACATTTGCCAAGTCGCGTTATGTTTAACTTGCCTGTTATCGGTAACGACCTTCATGCTGTAACGTCAATTACGCGGCGGATTGCTGCTGCCTATAACATCTCCGATATTATTGATATTGCGTTTAAGATTGCTGATCCAGATAAAAAGATTAGTAGTGTTGATTTGCAGCGCGCAGGACAGTTGGGCATTGATGAAGATGTTGCCGCTTATATATTCAGCCAACGCGATGTCATTGGAAAAGGTAAAAAAATCTGGTTGGCTAATAGCAAGGATTGGGAGTTAGAAAATCCTAAACAACGCCGGGCATATGAAACATTCTTGCAAGCGATTGACCTAGCCACTGATGCTCAAATTATTATGGCAAAGTCTTTTGACAAACCCCTTATTGTTGATGGGGTTACTTTTGTTCGCTATCACCCAATCATGGGTGCTGTTTTTGGCATGAAACCCGACCCTGTTATTTCTCGTAATGGCAGACAATATGCGAAAGTTCAAAGTGGAATTTTAAAGTTTCCTTTCCAATTCTTTAATTACTCCTTTGGTGCTTCTAGTTCTGTGCTTGGCAGGCAATTCGATCCTAATCAGGAACGCAGATTACAACAGGTTGCTCTTTCTGTTGCGATGGGTGCGGCTATTATCTATGCCAAGCCTAACGGAGAGTATTTCTTTGAAAACAATGACAATACAACTATTGCATTAAGGTCGTTGGAACGTTCAGGGATTATGTCAATTTATGGAGATATTTTTTATGAAGCAATTCATATGGCAACTGCTACTGGTGCGGTAGATCCTGACGATATGCTTGTTAGAGGCAAGTTTGCTACAAAGGGTAGGGATGTATTTGCCCCTATAGGGCCAGCACCAAATCTGGCAGCGGATTTGTCTATTGCTATGAACGATTTTCTTGACAACAAAACAACTGCTAATGCCCGTGAGTTGTCTAGGGCTTTGCCTAGAATAGTGACTCCATTTGTTACATTAGATTTTGCTACTTTGTATAAAGCAAAGGACAATTTTGATTGAGCCAAAAGTATGATAGTATCTCAGGCAAATGATTGATAGGATGCACCCATGACCATTTTAATTAGCGATAATAGCCCTCGTATCTCCTATACTGCTACGGCAGGGCAGACTGCATTTACAGTCCCATTTGAGTTCTTTGATGCCTCAGACTTGAATGTGTATGTCAATGACACTCTTCAAACGCTGACAACGCATTACAGTGTAACTGGCGGCAGTGGCTCGACTGGCAGCATTACACTGGTAACTGGTGCTACTCTCAATGATGTTGTCGTTATTACTCGTGACGTTACCCTTGAACGTGTAACTGACTTCCCCACCTCCGGCCCATTCCAAGTCGCGTCACTGAACACCGAACTGGATAAAGTCGTTGCTATGATTGCAGACATGAAAGACTTGGCTGATCGTGGCCTTCGTCTTTCTGACTCTGATACATCCGCTACTCTCGTCCTTGCCAATAAGGACGCTAGGAAGGGGACGGTTCTTGCGTTTAATGCAACCACTGGTGCTGTTGAGGTCGGCCCGACCATTGCCGACACAAACACTGTGGCTCAGATTAAGGCTGATATTTCTACTGTTGCTGGCATCTCCGCCAATGTAACCACTGTTGCTGGCATTTCTAGCGATGTAACAACTGTGGCAACCAACAATGCAAACGTAACGACTGTTGCTGGTCAAACAACCAACATGCAGAACATTACGGATAACCTAACTGCTGTTCAAAACGCAGCCACCAACGCCACGACTGCCACAACTAAGGCCAGCGAAGCTGCTGCGTCTGCCACTGCTGCTGCCACCTCAGAAACCAATGCGGCTACCTCTGAGACTAACGCTGCAACCTCGGCTACCAATGCTTCAAACTCAGCCAGCGCGGCCTCTACGAGTGCCTCTGCGTCTGCTACGAGTGCTACTGCATCGGCTAATAGTGCTACTGCTGCGGCAACCAGCGAAACCAATGCTGGCACGAGCGAAACCAACGCAGCCTCAAGTGCTTCTGCTGCCTCTACCAGCGCAAGTAACGCCGCCACATCAGCTACCAACTCCTCCTCCTCTGCCACTGCTGCTGCTACGTCTGCAACCAACGCTGCTACTAGCGCGACTAATGCTGCTACATCTGCTACTGCTGCCTCTGGCTCTGCTACGGCGGCTGCTAACAGTGCTGCTGCTGCGGCTGCTGCCTTCGATAATTTCGATGATACTTATTTAGGAAGCTTTACAGCCGATCCAACAGTCGATAATGACGGTGACGCTTTGGTGGAAGGCGCATTATACTTCAATACTTCTGCAAATGAGATGCGCGTATATGATGGTGCTAACTGGATTGCTGCCTCATCTGCTGGCACAGCATCTATCTTGGAATACAACTACACAGCAACAGCCGGGCAGACCACCTTTTCTGGCACAGACGATAACTCAGCCACACTGTCTTACACAACGGCTAACCTGATTGTTACCTTGAATGGTATCGTGCTGGAAAACGGCACTGACTACACGGCCTCCAATGGCACTAGCATTGTGTTGACTGTAGGTGCTGCTGCGGGTGACGAGTTGAATGTCATTGCGTTCAAATCCTTTACTGTGTCTGACACGGTTGCCGCCAGCACGGGCGGCACGTTTAGTGGTAACGTAAATGTTCCCAGTCTTACGCTAGAGGATGGAGCTAGTGACTGGTCATTTGAGGTTATTAGCAATAATCTTGTTATTAAGTATGGTGGCACTGGCAAAGCAAAGCTAGATACATCTGGCAACCTGACCGTTATTGGTGACGTTACAGCCTTTGGCACTATCTAAGGGGTCTAAGCAATGGCACTTCCTGCTTCTGGTGCAATATCGTTAAGCGACTTTAATACCGAACTGGGTATCACCGCAGGCACGGCAATCAGCATGAGCGATGCAGATGTTCGTGCTTTGCTTGACCTTGCGTCTGGTGCTGAGGCATCGTTTTCTGGTTATTATGGTGCGTCGAGCATTGTAGACATCGCCCTGACAATTGCAGCCAACACAAACAATTACAATATATTCAGCAGCAAGGGCGGCACATATTCTGCTGGCAAGTCAAACATCACCCTGACTATTAACAGTGGCGTAACTGTCGGCTCAACCAGCACAGGCACATATGCGCTTGAAACTGGCACAGGATGGGCAACAGGCGACACCATTACCATCGTCAATAACGGCACAGTCAAAGGCCGTGGCGGCGATGGCGGTGCTGGTTCAACTGTAAACGCCAACAATAACAGTAACATCGGGCCAGACAGCTACCCTAATGGCGGAAATGGTAACGCTGGCGGCAATGCGTTTAGAGCGCAATTCGTAACAACCTTCACCAATAACGGCAGCGTTTACGGCGGCGGCGGTGGTGGTGGCGGTGGTGGTGGTTTTCAGTTTGCATCGGGCAAATCGGCCTTTATTGCTGGTGGTGGCGGCGGTGGTGGCGGCGCGGGTGTAAATGCTGGCTCAGGCGGCGCTGGTGGAGGAGCCACGTTTCAAAACGTTGCAAACGATTTCACCCATTCTGGGGATTCGGGTTCATCAGGCACATCGACATCGGGTGGCGCTGGCGGTTATAGCGGCGGCGGCCAACAGTATCAGAATGCAGCAGGCGGCAACGGCGGCGGGCTTGGTTCAAATGGCTCAAACGGCACAACCATAGCCACTAGTAGTACTATTACTGGTGCTTCACCATCAGGCGGAAGCGGCGGGACACGAGGATACTACCAAGTCGGTAGCACATTTATTAACTCAGGCGGCGGCATAACTGGAACTGTCGCGGGAAGGAGTGGCTAGTTATGGCAACTTATAAATTACATGTCTCTGGATACATCGAAGAAACGCAGCAGCTTTTGGTTTCGTTTTCGTCCGACGATACGGCGCGTGAAGCCGAAGACTACCAAGCCTTGGCCTTTGATGTCGTGCCATATGGTGAGGCCACGCCCGAAGAAATTATGTCGATGATTGCCAAGACTGCGCCGACTACCACAGGCGATATTGTCACGCAGGAAACTTACACCGACAGCAGCGACAAGGCGGAGGGCTTGAAGGCTCTAGTCGGGCAATCTTTTACATACACTGATGATGACCTTCTCGCCCCAGAGGAGCAGGTTGAAGAAGTATGACGTTAAGAAATCAAAACTTAGGCACTACCGAAGATATAAAGTGGAAAACTAGTTTCCAGTTTCAAAATAACGCTCGCTGGATAAAAGACCAAACTCAAGACGACCTGTTTCATGTCTCGTTTATATATGACAATCCTGTAGGGCATAAAATTGTTGTTGAGACAGCAAACACAGACAGTCCTCAAAACGGTTCTGGTGTAGTTCCTACTCACGAAACGATGAGTAATGTAATTGTGGGCTGGGATAATTACGTTGTATCGTCTGGAGCAATAACGGTTTTTTACGAATGGAACTCTGGCGACATTACATCAAGTGAAGTTGATGCTTATGTTTCTTGGCTGCAAACAGCTAATATGGGGGCTACTGTCGAAAATATTATTAAAACTGACACCAGCCTTAGCCACGACTTCGTTGCGGGAAACATAACGGGCGGACTGCATAGCTTAATACGCTATCAATTGAACGCAAAGGTGACCTTGAGCATTAGGGACGCAAACACAAAAATCGGTTGTTTCTTGCGTCCGCAAAGAAAACATCTTGATTGGTCAACGGGCAGCTATACTGTTGCTGGCGGCGAAACTGTTAATGTCGACAAACAGGGAAGTGATTGCTACGTGTCCCTTGTTGGTGACGGACTTCGGGTCAGTGGCGTAACAAAAGACGACATGTCCATATTGAAGCTGACATCTGATAGTATTATAGTTGAAAATACAGGAACGGAAACACGCAAGATTGGCGTGATTTGGAGAGACTAATGAGTAACGCAAGAGATTTATCAAAGTTCTTACAAGAGGGCGGTGAGGTTGATACAGATACGCTGGTCGTTGACAGCACGAATAATCGGGTTGGCATCGGCACGACTTCGCCATCTGCTCCTCTTGAAGTAAATGTCTCAGGCGCAAGTGACGCACTGATTTTAACTCGTGACACAGGAACAAATGGCGAGTTGCAAATAGACTTTAACGGCGCAAACGCAAGCCATAATAGCGTGCAAGGTGGTCATACATTTGCGACAAACGGCACAGAACGCATGCGCATCCTATCAAGCGGCGGCATCACATTTAACGGCGACACCGCAGCCGCCAATGCGCTGGACGATTATGAGGAAGGCACTTGGACGCCGACTCTTGGTGGTTCTTCTTCTAATCCAACTGTTTCGTATTCTTCCCTTAGAAGCGGAACTTACGTCAAAATTGGCAAATTAGTTTATTGCACTTTTATTATGGATATTGCGTCTTGTTCTGGAGGCTCTGGGACTGCTGTTATAGCTGGCTTGCCTTACACTGTTGAAAACAACAATGCTTCTTACGGAAATCAACCGCTTCTCATTGATAGGTTGGCTGGTGACTATCGACAAGTTAGTTCACAGCCATCCCCAAATGGAAGTTGGGTTTCAATGATACGAAATGCAGGTAGTACAGGCAGTCATGCGGGTGTAGATGTATCAACTTTAGCCAATATGAGTTGTAGGGGAACTATTATTTACAGAGCATCATAACCCGTCTGGAAGTCGGGTCGGACAGGTGGCAATCTCGCCACGATAAACACAAGGAAACAAACAAATGACATTAACTAAAACAATCAAAGTAGATAAAATTGAAATCGTAGGCGAGTTCAAAGCTGTGCAAGTTCGCACCGCTACAGTCGTCAGTGAAGATGGCACGGAACTGTCACGCAGTTACCAACGTCATGTCATCCAAGCGGGTGACGATTACAGCAGCGAAGATGCAGAGGTTCAGGCCGTATGTGCGGCAGTGCATACTGACGAAGTTGTTGCCGCTTATCAAGAACACATTGCTAATCAGGAAGCAGAATAATGGAAACTGTAATTACATATATCACTGCCATCGTAGCAGCCGCTTCGGTGATTGCTAACGTAACCCCCTCTATGCGAGACAATGAGATCCTCGCAAAGATTGATGACTTCATTCAGAAGTTAGCCCTTAACTTGCGTAAAGAGAAATGACAGACGAAATGAAATCTACTGTTGACCTTGCAAGCGGCGGCGTAACGCTCGGCGCGTTCTTTGATGCACTGCCGGAAATCGCCGCCCTGTTTGCACTGGTCTGGTGGATCATTCGTATTTGGGAAACTGACACGGTTCAAAAGTTTTTCAAAGGTGACTAGCCGTGAACTTTGGCGAGACACTTCTTGCTTACTGGCCTATCCTCACCGCAGCGATGGCTATGCTCTGGTGGTTTAGCCGGGCTATATCTTCTCTCGAAAACAAAACAGATAGAATGGATGAACGCTTGAAAGATAGCGAATCCAAAATCACTCAACTTTTTACTTTCTTTAACCAGTCAACGCAGCGTAGGCTTGATAAGCTAGACAGGCTAGAAGAAAAGGACAAGTAAGTGGGCTATCAGACTGTGCGTAATGCACATCAACTGGGTCGCGTGGGGGAGTTAATAGCCGAAGCTGTCTTTGAAGAGACTGGTTTGAAATGCTGTCGAGTAAATCACGAGGGTTTTGATTTAATAATCTTTGATGATAACAATGAAAGTTATCGGGTCGAAGTAAAAGCCGCCAGCGTTAGTCAGTCTGGTGGATTGCGCTATAAATTTATGACCAGCAAGGGAAGTAAATCAAAGCGCGTTATCAATAGTGAGGACGCAGACTTGGTTTGTTTCGTGGCCTTGCCACTAAGAAGGTGCGTGATAAGGTGTATTACATCTGTGGAGAAAAAGCGGACAACAGTCCGTGCTACAGAGTTTGACGAACCCGAAGCTACGCAGATACGCAAAGCATTGGATAAAGTAAGGAAGAGGAAATGATGAATATCTTTAGTGCGGTTGCTGGCATCGCCGGAAACTGGGTAGATGGCAAGGTTCAAGAAACCAAAGCCAAAGCAGAGGTTAAGGTCGAGAAGGCAAGGGCTGACGCTGCCGTTCAAAAGAAGATTGCAACAGGCAAGATTGATTGGGAAGCCAACATGGCTGACGCAACCAAAGGCTCGTGGAAAGATGAGTTTGCTCTCGTTGTCTTGATGCTTCCTGCAATCCTAGTTTTTATTCCATCGCTTACCCAGCAAGTGCGGGAGGGGTTCGCGGTGTTGGATACGCTCCCGCAGTGGTATCAATACCTCTTGTTTATCGCCGTGACAAGTTCGTTTGGGGTGAAGGGTGCAGACAAGCTGATGAGTATGCGCGGAAAAAAGTAGTGACTCCTGCGGGTAAACCCGCCCCCACCAAAGGGCGAATCACACCCAACTTTACTTTGCAGGAGATGACCAAGAGCCAGACCGCGACCCGGCTAGGCCTCGACAACACCCCAACAGAGGAACACATCTCCTCTCTTCGAGCGTTGTGTGAAGCAGTCCTTGAGCCTACGCGCAGCCAGTTCAATGCCCCTGTGATTGTATCAAGCGGCTACCGCAGTGAGTTTCTGTGCGAAGAGATTGGCAGCAAGCCCACCAGTCAGCACTGTAAGGGGGAGGCTGTTGACTTTGAAATCATTGGGGTCGATAACCACAAGGTCGCTTCTTGGATTCAATCCAACCTAGAGTATGACCAGTTGATACTGGAACACTATGAGTCCGGCAAACCCAATAGCGGCTGGGTGCATGTGTCCTACAAGAAGGATGGACAGAACCGCAAACAAGCCCTAACTTTCAATGGTCGCAGTTACCAGCAAGGTCTAGTTAAATGAGCCAATATGATTTCAAGATGACTATCGTGGAAGGGGATGATGGTTTCCCCGTGTTAGTGCTGGAGTTTTCTGGGCTTGCTGATATGGAAGAAGCGGAAGAACTATCAGAAGAGTTGTTCGCTATTATGTCCGGCGAAGAGCCGCAATCATACCTACACTAGAAGGTGATTGATTCCATTACTTGTTTGGGGTCTAGCAACTCATCTTGCGTTGCACAGTAACACTCTTTCGACAGGCCACTAGGCACACCATACCGAGAGGGAAGGTAAAGGTCTGATGACCACATGCCACCAGCAAGGTCATACTCCCCATCCTGTCCCGTCATCAACACGAACATATTGATAGCAGGGTTTTTCCTGAACGAGATTAGTCGCCCTGTTTTATGTATCGTTGTCTTCACATCAATGACTAGATTATTAAATGTGAGGTCGCCCGGATCTTCACCATTGAGGGAGGAGCGGTGATAGATCTCGAAGATTTCTGTTGGGTAAACGCCTAGCATTTTGGAGAAAGCCAGTTCACCCATCGCACCTTCGTAATCAACGAAGATAGGGTCTTTGGGAGATACCCTTAGTGCATCTTCTGGAGCGACCTCACGAGCAGCAGCGTTACGGGAACGCGCTACAAAGAGGCAGAGTCTTTTCTCTGCTTCATTCAGAGTGGTGTGCATTATTGAAAAACTTTTCTTGTGACATCAGCCCCACCCCAATACGCACCATGTTATACAAAGCGCGAGGGGTCATGCCCCATACATTGTAGGAGGGGTCAACTGTATTATCTCGGACACATAGCTGCGCCGGATACTGCGGGTCGTTTGATTGTCGGATATAGATAAGAATGTTTTCTGGCACATCCATTTCTTCAAGGGCTTTCATTGCTGTCGCTGCCCTCATTTCTTTCCAACCAACTGAATCGTTTGGCATAGATGCAATCTCGCGCAGCTTGCCCTCTGCTTGGATTGCTCTTTGCTGCCATGCTGTTAGTTCATCCATAATATGTTGTCATCTTCCCGACTAATTCTTCGTAGTCCTTGAGGGTCATTCTAATCTTGTGGCCTATCTTGACCACTGCCACACTGTGCTTGCGGCATAACTTCTTCACATCTTGAGGGGGGACGGACAGTGCCGCCCCCACCTCTTCGATGGTCAGTAGCTTAGAAGGGGATGCTGTCGTCCACTGGCTTGCTACGTGCTTCTGCATTGTTACCACCTTGCTGCTTGTCGCTAAATGAAAGAGACATATATGCCATGTCATCTTTGGTCTTACGCCATGCGGCGATGCGGCGGCTACCCATCGGCCCGGTGTAATCCGGCGAGTTTGGGTTTTCACCTTTCTTCTCGTTCTCGAAAAGAGTTCCGACCTTTTCATAGACATCCATAATCTTGCGACCATCAGGCAGCGTTGACATGGTTACTACCATCTGAGAGTCACGACCATCGTTGTTGGCCTTGCCTGTCAGAATCATCTTGTGGTTATCACGCGGGGGAAATACTGCTCCGCTATCAGTTTTGTCGTAAGTCTGGCTCATTACCATTCTCCTTTTACGCCTTTACTATCTGCCGCATACTTGTTGTCGTGTTCACCGAGGAACACATCGGCGTTGAATCCAAGGTGCGACAATGCCTTGGTCAGCCCATCTGTGACAGCCATCTTGGGTGCGTCTTCTGCAATGCGGTCTTTCTTATAGAAAGTCCTGCAACCAGTGAACGGCCCGAAGCTGTTGTGTGCGTTGCCATGCCAAACTGTAATGTGTGCAAGAAAAGCCACATCACCATTCGCCATAGTGATTATTTCTGTTTGAGAGTGCCAACCCCAACCCTGACCTATCGGCCCGAAGGCGCGTGTCGCCTCTCGAACCTGATACATCGGGTCAATGCTGGTGAAGGAACGTGACCCGAAGCTAACCTTCTTCAGATACTTCGAGTCCGATGGGGATACCTTCTCCCATAGTTCCATATTGTTGTTCGTGCTGCTCTGTGTCATGCTTTTTCTCCTTTCGCACTACTGTTACAACAAGTCTGCTGTTGCGGTATTCAATCCGCACTGCTTCATCTGGAGTGTGAAGCCACACTGAACGCCAGCCAAGCTGGTATTCATTTCCTATTAGGTGGATAAGAGGCTCTGCCTCTTCACTTATCAATGGTGATGCTGTATAATCGGTCATGCTGTTACCTCCTTTCGACAGCGGGGGGCAGGGTTTCTACTCCCCTGTCCCCTACTTCTTTATGTTAATGCGTAGCGAACCACGCTTGTCTCGTTTGATACTAAGTTCATCGGTATAGACCTCGCGTTCATCTAGCCCGACCATTGCTTTCAATTCTTTCCCGGCTGCTGCGTGTTCTTTCGCGGCTTCCTTTGTGCTGATGTATTCGGCTGCTCTCACTCTGAAATAGTTGTCGCTGCTTGCGTCACGCGCCACCATATCGTTGATTGCAATCCTGTCTATGCCAGCAGAGAAGTGCGGCATTGATAGTGGTGGCTCTTCTTTACGCTCGACATAGCCCCAAAACTCTTTGAGATGTTCGAGCATTGTCTGAATGTATTCCTCATTCTTTGCAACCTTCACATACTCATAGCGACCATTGCCAAAGATGTTTGCAAAATACATTGCCTTCACTCCAGAGATTTCTAGGTAAAGCTGTAGCTGTGGCATGTATCTTTCAAGCTGGCTGTTGATGGTGGCTCTATCATTTGTGTGCTTGCACTCCAAGCCGTATCTTTCACCGCGCATCATAAACTCCCCGTCAAGCGTTGCTCGGCAGGGGATACCGTCCCACTTGTAGTGATAGCGTTGTTCATGCGTGGCTGCATTGGGGTCTTTGAAGCACTCGACTTGCATGTGCTTTGAGAACCACTTGATGTTAAACTCCTCAGTCCAAACGCCAAGCTGAACAGGCAAGACATCGGACAGGTCAACACCATTTTTCAAGCCCATCTTTTCTAGCCAAAGGTCGTGCCAATCACCGTCCATGATTCGCAAGGCACAACTGCCGCCGATAGATGCTTTTCTGATTTCGTTATCTCTACTCATTTACCTTCCTTTCAATACAAATTAAGTCAGTTCGTATCAGTTTGTCCAGCATTTAATAGCCGTTCTTTTGCTTTTTCTGGTATGCGGCACAGCACTTTTGCCATGTGGCTGTTGCCCAGTTCTTTCTTGGTTTGCTCGATAGCTGCATCACACTTCTCGATTGTCCAGCCTTGTCCAGCGGGGTCGGTCTTGCCTGCGCGGGGCTGCTCGTCTTGATGTGAGCTTGTTGTTTCAAACAATTTGTTTGCTTTTGTATTGCGCTGCTGCCACTCGGCATTTACTTTGGCTGCATGTTTGGCAACCAAGTGAGGCGTGAACCAGATGCGAAAGTCATGCGCTGCCACGCACCTATCCCATACCCTGCCGAGCAGGTCATTGAACACATCGGGATTGGGTATGTCGCTGCTTAGTCGTTGGTTGACCGCCTTGCGTATTTCTTCTCCATACATCTTTTTTGATGCGTCACTCTGCTTCACATTGTTTGGTGGCAGATACATCGTTGTCATCTTACGAACAAAACGCTCGTGAATGAGTGCTTCTCTTTGCTCAAAGTCCATTGAGTTTCTCCATTTGAAAACGTTCAACCATTTCTTGAACCTCGGCTTTTAGTTTGTCCAAGCCATCTCGCCGTTTGATTTCATACTGCAATGCAAGCAAGTGAGTTTGCTCTACCTTGAAAGCATAGTTACTATTTTGCTCCATAAGAGATTCGCATTTCTTTAGCCCGTGCAGGATAGTTGTATGGTCACGATCCAAATAATCGCCCAGTGTTGTGGTTGTGTGTGCTGTGTTGCGATAGCCCAGATAATACAGGGCATGGCGACCAGCCATTACAAAACCAACCCGCCGCTTGCCTAGCAATAGGTCTTGCTCGACACCAAAGTTTTCGCATATTGCTCGGACTAAACTCTTGACCGAGTAGGTCTCTTGTTTGTCTGCTTCAATCGTTATTGTCATGTTCATTTTCTTTCTCCATTAGTTCTTCTACAATTCTATCAGGCACAATCAGCACCCATTTGGGTGAGCCTTCTTCCCCCTTGCCCAGTTTGAACAGGGCAACATCTCGATTTTTCAAGACCGAGAATGGCGAGGGGAAACCTTTCTCTTTGCGGTATTTCACCTCGGCAATGTAGTCCCGGCCATTTAAGTTGATGACTAGGTCGCCCGAATATTCTCCTCCAAGCGCGCCAGATAGGGGCTGGCGTTTGACTGGCAAGCCCCACTCCTTGAACAGTTTCACGAACCAATTCTCGTGATAGGTTCCCTTTGCTTTACTCTTGCTTGTCATTACTTAACCACCTTTAAAGTTACCTTTTCTTTCTTGGCTTGTTCTTCATGCGCTTGGCTCATCATGTCATCCAAAACTACAAAGCAATTACGAGAAAACTCATCATCGTCTTTAATTATTTGCTGTCCAAAACAAGTTTGCGCTTGGCGTAAGAAAATAATTGCTGCCTCATATTTTTTTGCTTTACTTTTGCTGGTCATCTGCACAACTCCAATCTACGTCATCAAATTGACGCTCGATTGTAACTGGGACAATGACTGTCACATCGCATTTATTACAAGCCCAAGCCTCTGCTTCTCCGAAGCTATAATCAAAGCAATACTCTAACTCGCCTTCATTGCATCTCTTACATTTGCTCATTTTGTTTCTCCGTTTGTGCTTTGGTATAACAAGGGTCACACCATGTCTCATGCTCTACAGGGTCGGGGCTAACCAACAGGCAAACAAATTGGTGACTGACTTCACCACAGATGTCGCACTTTGCTGGCTGCCCTTGCTTGTCTATCTTTCTTTTTTTCATGTCAGTCCTCCAAGTCCGCCCAGCTTCTTCCTTCGTCGCCATCGCAAAACTCAATCGCCCATTCCTCGGCATATGCTGCGCTTACATTTGCGTATTTAGCTGCTGCCTCATATTCATTGGGTTGAACGATGCGCCAAATGTCATGGCCTTCCTCGTTCTCTAGTGTGTGCATCAAGACCGATGGGCTGACCGGCGGATGCTCGGCATAAAATCCCTCGTTGCCGTTGAGTTTGTTGCCAGTTACCTCCTGCAAGGCATTAAATATTTTTGCCAATGTTGTAAAACTTGGCAGGTGTTGATAATGACCGTCCTCTTGCATAAATTCGTGCATGTCTTCCGCGTTCATTGTTCTATCTCCACTCGTTTGGGTAAACTACTTTGCTGGGTGTCTCGTCTATCATGTCAGGATATTTGACCTCCAGCTTGTTCAAATGGTCTGCAATGACCATCAATTCACAGGCCGCAGCGTCTGCTTGCTGCTTGTTGCCTGTCTCTAGGGCTTCGATATAAACCCCGATTGTGCGTCTCCAATTCATTTTATGACCTCCAAAAAAGAATAGTATTTATTAAACGTTGCCATTTTCTTTTGCGCCATTGCCATCGGTTGAGGCTTTGGCGGTGCAGTTCGTCCCGTATCATGTCGCGACCTAGTTTCATATCTGGCTCACCTCCTCCAATGGAATGTTTTCGTTTTCCCAGTTCTTTAAGGCGCGTTGCGTGAATATCTCGCGGTTGAAGTTTGGGTTAGTGTCTTCCAGCTTGTCGGCAATGTCTTCAACAAACACGGGGTTTGCCAGCATTGGCGCGATTGTGTCTGCGATAAATTCAAAATGTTGGCGTGATAGTTTCATTGGTTCTACTCCTTTATCAATTCGTTGATATATGTTTTTGCGTATTCTTTTGCTGCTTTGCGTGTTGTTTGCGGCACATTTGCTAAAATGTTAATGCTTGCTAGAACCGCCTCATCATAATCAAATGCGGGTTCGTGCCATTCGAGAATAACAGGCACATGCTCGTCACCTCTTGGGCGTGATGCTGCTTCATAAAATGTTTTCTGCATGATTGCGTTACCTCCTACAGTCTCAATCATTTCTTTATACCCATTATTATACACATTCCCCACGCAATGTGCTTGCGAAGTTTATGCTATTTGCGCAACATTATTTCGTCTCCTTGAAAGATTATTGCGTTCTTGCCTTCCCCTTCTCTTTCTCTCTTGATTTCTCTTGACGAACCCTCTTAAACTCCGCTTATGCGGCGCGCTTCGTGCCGGATATAGGATTATGTGCTAGCGACAATCTAGCAGAGGGGAAGAAGGGAAATAAAAGAAATGGGTAATGCGGTCAAGAATCCTGAAACAGGATTGACAGAGAAACAAACGGCGTTGGTGGAACACCTCGTAACCAATGGCGGAACGATAAAAGACGCGGCTGCGGTCGCAGGATATGCAGAGGGTGAGACGGGAAGGGTCAGCGCTTCCAAGACTTTAGCCCTTCCACATGTGCAGACATATATGCATGAAAGGATGAGGCAAGAATTGGGCGTTAAAGCAACCCTCGCCGCCCATCAGGTCGCACGCCTAGCAGTCAATGCCAAATCGGAATACGTCCAGCTTGAAGCAAGCAAAGACATCATGGACAGGGCGGGATTGAAAGCCCCAGAAAAGCATATGCATTTACACGCAGGTGACATCAAGGTCGAGATTGACCTCGGTTGAATGGTCTCCCGTTGGTCGCCTTCTCTATGGTGTCCGCTTGCAATGTGCCGTGGGTCTAATCTCATACACGGACGAGGGCATTGTCTTGGTGGAGGGGGTGGGGGAAAAACTGGCGCGTCCACGTAGGCATCAGGTCTCCTACAAACATTTTTCCTTCTCAAGGCTCGATAAAAAAAGTATAGTGTGAAATATATTTTTTAGTTCAAAAGGCTCGATATGTCTGATTACGATGATAGCTTTATCCCTGCCGCCTACAATACGGTGATGGAGAAGTTCATGGTTGACGGAGAATCCAACGAGGTTAATGTTCCTTTTGAGTTCCTTGCTGTGCTAAAGGAGGGTCTTGATCGTTATTCTGCTCAACGCCCCGGACAGTCTGAGTTCTCACTGGCTGCTGTTGATTTTCCCTTTATTGATTCCCTTCCTGATTTCATCCCCTTCTTAACTGCTAAGATCTCCCCCAACGGCGGGTATGATATTTATTCGGAAGACCGAGAGTTGAACAACATCTCTTATATTATTCCTTCTGAGTTCCAACGCTTTGGTGAGTTCTTTGACGCAGAGCCAGATCTTGAGAACAACCGCTTGCCTGTCGGCCCTCTTTCAAACAGATCTCTTTCGGCAGCGCAGGATTCTGTAAAGCGTAGTTTTGATGAGATGACCCCCACCAGCGATTACAACTCCCTTAACTTCCTTCAAGCACAGAAGCGCTATGAGGATGAGGGTTCTGATGAGTTTGAGTGGCGCGGAGATCGTTACTCTACTAAACCAGTTCCATTTGGTGCTGATCGCACTAGGGGTATAATACAACCCCTGCAAGAGATGAACATTCCTGAACAGGTCAAACAAGACCCGCTCGGTGCAGACTTTACTGGACAGATGAGGCCGGTAGATGAGTAAGAAGACGCGCGCTGGTATTAAGAACCTTAAGTGCAATAAACCGAAACGAACTCCTAGCCACCCAAAGAAGTCGCACGTTGTGAAGGCTTGCGAGGGAGGGAAGGAAAAGATTATCCGTTTTGGTGAGCAGGGTGCTTCTACTGCTGGTAAGCCGAAGGCTGGAGAGTCAGCGCGCATGAAAGCAAAGCGGCGTAGCTTCAAAGCGCGTCACAGAAAAAATATTGCCAAAGGCAAGATGTCTGCGGCATACTGGGCTAACAAGGTTAAATGGTGATTGATATGCCTCAAGTTGGTAAAAAGAAGTTCCCCTATACTCCTGCTGGTATTCGCAAGGCTAAAGAAGCTGCGAAGAAGGAGAAAAAGGATAAGAAGTCTATGTTGAAAGGATATGGTAAATGAGCAAGCTTTATAAGATTGATGGTTCGGAATACATCAGCAAAGATTATTTCGTTCTTCCTGATGGTCGCCCTCACTCAGGCAAGTCGTTCACTACTGATAGTGTTCGTCTCTTCACGGAAGAGGAACTTACTGATCGCGGCGTGAAGGCAGTAGCCCATGTGCCGGAGAAGCGCGTTCAAAAAGTAAAAACAAAAAACACCCCCACCTCCTTGCGTAAGTTGAAGGAAGAAGAGAATGGCGGTTAATGAAGCCGGAAACTACACCAAGCCGGGGATGCGTAAGAATCTTTTCGAGAAGATTAAACGCGGTGGCAAAGGTGGCTCGCCGGGGCAATGGTCTGCACGCAAGGCTCAGATGCTCGCGCGTCAATACAAGGCTCGTGGTGGAGGCTATACTAGCTAATGAAAGCCCCGCAAAAATCACTCCGCGCTTGGACAAAACAGAAGTGGCGGACTAAATCAGGCAAGCCTAGCACCCAAGGGCCGAAGGCTACTGGTGAACGCTACTTGCCAGAGAAGGCAATCAAAAGCTTGAGCGACGAAGAGTATGCTCGCACCACCGCAAAGAAACGTGCGGCTCGTCGTGCTGGCAAGCAGTTCTCAAAACAACCGAAAGGTATTGCTGAAAAGACGCGGAAACATCGTCGTGTCTAAGCAAGAAACTCGCAAGCTTCGAAGAAAAGCAATCAAGATGCAGAACAATAGTTCGCGCAAGATGCACTTTTCAGAAGCTATGCAGGAGGTAAGGAAGGTAACAGATGAGTTTTCTACACGCAATTAGTGAGCAAGAGCGTCGAGTCTTACGCAACATAGTCAAGAAGGTTCACCTCAAGCATCACCCCCAAGAGTTCTGCACTGACTATGAAGCTGACAAGCTTATCTCGATTATCGCTCCTGATGTGGTTGAGCGTCTAATCAAAGTCGGCGTGGATCATAAAATTGACGAACTTTAAGTATAAGCCGGATGGCGATGTCCTAAAGGAGTTTATGAAAGATGATACTTTCTTTCGTGGTATTCGCGGCCCTGTTGGTTCTGGTAAGTCTGTGGGCTGCTGCGTTGAAGTATTTCGCAGGGCATTAGCACAGCAAAAGAATGATGATGGCATACGCCGTTCTCGCTGGGCTATCATTCGTAACACCAACCCACAGCTAAGAACTACGACTATCAAGACTTGGCTTGACTGGTTTCCCGAAGACCAGTGGGGAAGGTTTCAATGGTCAGTCCCCTATACGCATCACATCAAGCAAGGCGACCTAGACCTTGAGGTTATCTTTCTTGCTCTCGATAGACCAGAGGATGTAAAGAAACTTCTGTCATTGGAGTTAACTGGCATTTGGATTAACGAGGCGAGGGAATTGCCTAAGTCAATCATTGACGCTTGCACCATGCGTGTTGGTCGTTTCCCCTCTATGCGAGATGGAGGCCCCACATGGACTGGCGTGATTGCTGATACCAATGCCCCAGAAGAAGACCATTGGTGGCCTATTATGTCTGGCGAAGTTCCTGTCCCTGACCATATTTCTGCTGATGAAGCGCGTATGATGGTGAAGCCGGACAACTGGAGTTTTTACACACAGCCTGCGGGAATGGTAGAAGAGAAGGATAAAGAAGGCTCTATCCAAGATTATGTGCCAAACAAACAGGCAGAGAATCAAAAGAACATGATGAAGAGCTACTACCCCAACCTTATCAGGGGTAAGACTAAAAGCTGGATTGATGTCTATGTTATGAATAAGCTAGGACAGATAAATGATGGGAAGCCAGTATATCAAATGTTTGCACCAGACTTACACATCGCTAAAGAAGAAATACCTGTCGCTGCTGGAGTTCCGATCTTTATTGGTCTTGACTTTGGGCTTACTCCTGCTGCTGTGTTTGGTCAGCGTGTTCGTGGTCGTTGGTTGATACTTCAAGAGATTGTTGCTTTTGACATGGGCATCGTGCGGTTTGCAGAGTTACTTAGGCAGGAGATTGCCACACGCTATAGTGGGTGTGAGGTAAATATTATTGGTGACCCTGCTGGTGACTTCCGCGCGCAAACGGATGAAAGCACTCCGTTCCAAGTGCTTCGGGGTGCTGGTCTTACTGCGCGTCCAGCACAATCCAACGATGTTTCCTTGCGTATTGAGGCTGTGGCTGGCACACTTAACCGTTTGGTTGAGGGCAAGTCGGGTATCTTAATAGACCCGCGATGCAAAGAGTTGATCAAGGGTTTTGATGGTGGCTATGGGTATCGGCGTATGCAGGTGTCCGGCGAGCGTTACGATGACAAGCCCGATAAGAATAGGTTCTCTCATATACATGATGCTTTACAATACTTAATGCTTGGTGGTGGTGAAGGCCGTGAAGTCCTCGGAAATAACAAGACCGCTAAACCGTTTACTATGAAGCGGGACTTTGATATATTTACACGGAAACCCAAGCAAGCGAAACAAAGTTTTTGGAATAGGATGAAGTAATGGGCAGACCTACTCAATTAGATGCACAGCGCAGAGAGGCTAGTAGGCAAAGACGCATGAAAGAGTATAATCTTGGTGCTGGTTTAGATCCAAGAACAAAAGAGCTTACTGATAAACTTTATCAACCCACTAGATTTACAACTATGAGCAGGCGAGGTGGCAACACCGAAGAAAGCTTAAACAAAGCCGCATATCAAAAAAATGTAAGTTTTATTCAAAAATACTCTGTTCCGGAAACTATGTTTGCCGAAGCTGCTGCTGCTGGTGTTGACCCAAGAACCATTGAGGCATTAAGAAAACAATCTGACAAAGCTAGGGCGGATGCCTTAGAAATACGCAGTAAGTCTCGCTCACCGGGAATGGTTGGCGCAGTGTATGGCGGCAGATTAAAAAATATTGGATCTACTGTTGGTTTGATTGCCGAGGACTTGCGCGGACAACTTAAGTCTGATGTCCAAAAGCAACCTGAGTTTCAAGAAATTCGTCGCCGCAGAGAAAAGGCAGTAGAGCAAGCTACTGTTGGTATGCGGCGTAAACGAGGCAAGGCATCATTATTGTCCGGCGAAGCTGGCGGTGCTGGCTTCTTTCAGAGGTATTTTACATAATGGCATTTGACAACGCATTAAAGGCAATGAGAAAAAGGCGGACGTTTCTTAGGGAGGCGCGCGCTGCTGGGGTTGATCCACGCACTATTGAGCATTACGAAACTGCTCGTAAAAAAGCTTTTGATGCGCAAATGCGTTATCAATCTACATTAAGAAAAAAGAAACGTGGCATCGGTGGTGCTTTCAGAAAACTTAGTGGCGGCGGTAGCATTGAAAAATATCGTGACCTTGCACAAAAAGCCAGACTCGAAATCGAAGAAGCAAAAAAGGGTTTGTTAAGCGATGTTAAAAAGCAAGGCGAACTTCAAGCAATACGGCGTAAACGTAAGACTACTGTAGAAGAGGGCATTGCTGCAATGACACGCAAGCGCGGTAAAGCTTCTCTTATATCTAGCCCTGCTGGTGGTGCTGGATTTTTTCAAAGGTATTTTGGATAATGGACAAAACAGCTAAACATTACATCAAGAAGTATGAGACTGCGCGAACTCAACGCACTCCCTTTGAAGATCTTTTCCAAGAGTGTTACGACTATGCTCTCCCCCAGCGTGAAGGCTTTTACTTCAATGCGCCGGGTCAACGCCGTGATGACCGAATCTTTGACGAGACTGCGGTAGTTGGCGTTCAAGAGTTTGCCTCTCGTTTGCAGTCTGGGCTTGTTCCCAACTTCGCTCGTTGGTCTGACTTGGTTGCTGGCTCGGAAGTTCCCGCAGAAGAAGCAGATGAAATCAACAACAGCCTTGATGAAGTCACAGAGTATATCTTTGAGATTCTTGCAAACAGTAACTTTGCACAAGAGGTGCATGAGTCATTCATGGACTTGGCTGTCGGAACTGGCTGCTTGCTGGTTGAAGAGGGCGATGCAGTAAACCCAATCCGTTTCAGTGCTATCCCTCTTCCTAAGGTCGTTCTTGAGAATGGCCCCGATGACCGCATTGACCATGTATATCGTGAGCGTGAGATTCGCCATAACGACATAAAGATTGTTTACCCCAAAGCAAAACTCTCCCCCAAGATGCAGGATATGATTAACCGCAAGGGTGACGAGAAGTGCAAAGTTCTTGAGGTTGTATGTCGCCTGTATGACAAACCCAACCAAGAGCGTTACGGCTACTACGCCATTGATAAAACTCATGGCGAGTTAATCTTTGAAGACACCTTTGAAGGCGTGGGCAGCAATCCGTTTGTTTGCTTCCGCTGGTCTAAAGCTGCTGGCGAAGTATATGGTCGCGGCCCATTGGTAAACGCTCTGTCTGCAATTAAGACAACCAACCTTACAATCCAGCTTGTATTGGAAAATGCACAGATGGCTATCTCTGGTATTTACCAGATGGACGATGATGGGATTATCAATGTCGATACGATCAATCTTGTGCCGGGGACTGTCATTCCTAAAGCACCCGGCTCAAATGGGTTACAACCTGTTGCGGCAGCCGGAAGCTTTGATGTTGCCAATCTTGTTCTTAACGACATGCGGATGAACATTAAGCGCGCATTGTATAATGATATGCTCGGTGATCCGAACCGGACACCCGCCACGGCTACCGAGATTGCAGAACGCATGGCTGACTTGAGCCGCCGTATTGGTTCTGCCTTTGGTCGCTTGCAAGCAGAGATGGTTCAGCCCATTCTGCAACGTGTAGTTTACATTCTGCGTAAGCAGGGTCGCATTGATCTCCCAACAGTTAATGGTCGTGAAGTAAAAATTCGGAGTGTATCTCCCTTGGCGCAAGCCCAGTCTAATCAGGACATCACAACTGTTGCGAGATTCCTTGAGGTAGTTGGTGCAAACTTCGGGCCGGAGATGGTCAACTTGCTTATCGACTCAGAAGAGACAGCGGTTTACTTGGCTAAGAAGTTTGGCGTTCCTGATAACCTAATCAGAGACGAAGCCGAGCGTGAACAGATTCAACAGATGCAACAAATGATAGCGCAAATGCAAGCGCAGCAACAAGGCGGTGGTGTGGTATAGATGTCACATATTGGAGTAGATGGTTTTCCTCGACCACAAAAAGAGGACGAAAAGATTTCTATGGATATTAAGGCCTTGCTGGGAACTCCGGCAGGCAAAGAGGTTCTTCGCTATCTCCGTTCCATTACATTGGATGCGGTAGCTGGCGGAGGCATTAGCGATGGCGAACTCCGTCACTTGGAGGGTCAACGCTTTATAGTCGCGCTAATTGAACGGCGCATTAACCATGCAGAAAAGGTAGAAAGTAAATGAGTGAAGCAACAGATAATGTGGAAGCGCAAGCCGAAGCACCTGAAGCCGTAACAACTGAGGTAGCAGACAGCCGCCCTGAGTGGCTTCCTGAAAAATTTAAGTCTCCAGAAGATTTGGTAACTTCTTATTCCTCCCTAGAGAGCAAGCTAGGTAAGGGGCAAGATGAGTTGCGCGAATCTATTATGGGTGAAATTGAGCAAGAGGCTTTTGCTAATCGCCCTGAATCATCTGGTGATTACACCCTTCCAGAGGGTGCTGACGAGCTGGCAGATGATCCTAATGTAGATTGGTGGGCAAACTTTGCTTGGGAGAACGGTTTCTCTCAGGATGAGTTTAACGAAGGTTTGGCTCGTATGATGCCCGACCAGCCCGACCTTGACGCTGAGTCCGCCAAGCTGGGTGACAACGCCGAGGCTCGTATTGAGGCTGTGGCACTGTGGTCGCAAAAGAATGTCCCTACTGAACTGAGTGGTGAGATTATGCGTCTTGGTGAAACTGCCGAGGGTATTGAACTCCTCGAGCATTTCATGGGTGCAATGTCTGACACTTCTGTTAGTGGCGATATTACTGCCCCGACAGTTCTCGACAAGGCTGAGTTGGAGTCTATGATGAAAGACCCGCGCTACTGGGATAACACTCGACGCGATGCAGCTTTTGTCAAGCAAGTTGACGAAGGCTTCGCTAAACTTTATAAATAAGTAATACACGAGACCCCTCCTAAACACCGTCCCTCTTTCGATTGGGGCGGTGTTTTTTATATTGCTAAAATACATTGTTTCGGGCATTATTCTTTTGTTAGAGGCCCGATGATACGCGGATAGCCCGGAAACGGATAACTAGATGATGCAACGCACGGACAACCATTCCTGACATTGTAACTGAAACTTCTAAACTGGAGAATGAAAATGGCTAATACTATTGATCAAGCCTTCATCACGCAGTTTGAATCTGATGTTCATTTGGCGTATCAGCGTATGGGGTCTAAACTCCGTAACACTGTCCGTCAGGTTAATGGCGTAACGGGTTCTACTGTTAAATTTCAAAAAATTGGTAAAGGTGCTGCTAACACCAAGTCTCGTAACGGCGATGTTACTGGCATGGAAGTCGCACACACCAACGTATCAGCAACGCTGACCGATCACTACGCACCTGAGTATATCGACAAGCTGGACGAACTGAAAACCAACATTGACGAACGTCAAGCTGTTGCTCAGTCGGCTGCTTATGCTCTGGGTCGTAAGACTGACGAGTTGATTGTTGCTGCTCTCGACGCTGGCGCAAACAGCACTCAGATTGCTGACACTTCTGGCGCGCTGGTTAAAGGCGACTTGCTGACCCTGTTTGAAACAATGGGTTCTGCTGACATTCCGGAAGATGGCAACCGCTATCTTGCAATGTCTCCTGCTGGTTACGCTGACCTGTTCAGCATCAACGAGTTCGCATCTAGCGATTTTGTTGGCGACCAAAACCTCCCGTTTGCTGGCGGCATGACAATGAAAGAGTTCTTGGGCTTCAAGATTTTCTCAACGTCTGCTGTTGCTGGCGGTAAGAACTTTGCCTACCATAGCTCTGCTATTGGTCTGGGTGTTGGTTCTGATGTTCAAACCGAAGTGAACTATGTGCCGCAGAAAGTGGCTCACTTGGTCACTGCTCACATGAGCATGGGTGCTATCGGTATCGACGATAACGGCATCTACGAAGTTCTGGACAACAACTAAGTCTGGTAGGGGAGCGGTGGGAAACTGCTGCTCCCCCCTTTCTTGACGAGGTAAGTATGACATCCACAGTAGCTAACAGTGCTATCGACATTTGTTCACGGGCTTTGATCCTTATTGGGGCAGAGCCTATTACTTCGTTTGAAGACAATACAACAGAGGCACTGGTCGCTGTTAATATGTATGAAGACGTAGCGCAAGCTAGTCTCTGCAACACACGCTGGCGTTTTGCTACTGAGCAAGCGCAGCTTAGTCGTTTATCAGATGAGCCGACTGGACGCTTTGATGCGGCCTATCAGCTTCCATCTAACCTTTTGATGCTTAACGCCGTTACTGTAAATGATAACAATACGAACCATACAATCTACGGCGACAAGGTATTTACCAACACCTCAGACCAAGATCAGGTTATTGCTGATTACATCTATCGTGCAGATGAGTCTGATTGGCCTTCCTACTTTACACTTGCTGTCGAGTATTCCCTTGCTGCCATCTTTGCAAGTTCTATTGCTCGGAACGAGGGTCTGACACAGATTATGGAAATCAAGGCAAACAACCTTATGGCAAAAGCCCGTAACCTTGACAGCCAGCAGAACACGACACGCAAACTTACGACTTCGAGGTTTATCACTGAAAGGCTGTCATAATGGCGAAGATTAAGATTCCGCTTCACAGCTTTCAGTTTGGCGAACTTAGCCCATCCTTTACATCCCGTGTGGACGCTGCTGTGTATCAGGCTGGCGCGCAGAAGGTGCGTAACTTTATTATCATCAATGAGGGTGGTGTAAAGAAACGCGCTGGTGGTGAGTTCATCTATCAGTTTAGCGATACTGTAACTCCTGCAAACGAGTTAGAGATTCGCATTGAGCCGTTTATCTTTTCGGATGACGAGCGGTATATCTTTTGTTTTAAGAACAACGCCCTCGATATTTTCTTTATCAACCCGACTACTGGTGAAGTTGATACCACACCTGTCAGCCTGTCTGGCTCTAGCAGTTGCCCGTGGACAACGGCAAAGCTAAAAGAAATTACAATGGCCTCCTCTGGCGATGTAACAATCATCTGCCATGAAACCTTCCCCCCTCGTCTTATTCGCCGGACTGGGTTGAAGACCTTTGTCTCTGAGGTGTTTGAGTTTGAGGACAATGGTAATGATGATTCTCCAACACACCCCTACTACAAATTTCAAAAGGGTGGTGTTACACTAGACCCTGCGGCTACGTCCGGCACGAATGTTCTTGTAACTGCAAGCAGTAGTTACTTTGTATCAGGTCACGTTGGTTCGTATCTGCTAATTGGTAATACGCCTTGTGAGATAAAAACATATGTTAGCGCAACTCAAGTTAGGGTGGACATTACTGGCACGATACTTCGTCGCCTTGCGCCAGACTCTATTGAGGTGTTTGCTGGCACTAGTGCTGTTCAAGTTACTATGCCTCTTCACGGTATGGGTGTTGGTGACGTTTTTGTTATTGATCGCGTGGGGGCTTTGGGAGGTCTTAACGCCTCTCACATGGAGGGAACAAAAACTGTAAGCAAGGTTATTGACCTTAATACATTTGAATACACTGCTGGGTCTAATGCCTCTTCTTCTGCCATCGGTGGCGGTTCTGTTGAAATCTCAAGCGGTGCTGCTACCCCAGAGTGGTATGAGCAGTCTTACTCTGCTGTTCGCGGCTACCCTGCTGCTGTAACATTCCACGAAGGTCGCCTGTGGTTTGCTGGCACGACAGCACAGCCCGGTCATGTCTGGGCTTCCAAGTCTGCCAACTTCTTTAACTTCGACATAGGCACGGGGGCGGACAGTGATGCCATTGATCTTAACTCTAACTTTGGTGAGTTCTCTCATATCCGTCATCTTGTGGTTAATCGTGACCTACAGATATTCTCTGCTTCTTCTGAGTCATTCATTCCTGCTTTCACTGATAGGCCTGTTACCCCTGCAAACGCCATAATCAAGCGTCAAACACCCTATGGTTCATCCTATATGCGACCACAGCCCTTTGATGGTGCAACCCTCTATACGCAAGCCTCTGGCAAGATGTTGGGGTCTTATGTGTATAGTGAAGTGGAGCAAGCCTACAACACAGAGAATGTGTCTGTGACTGCTACCCATCTGATGCGTTCTCCCATCCAATCTGCAAGTATTAAAGGTGGCTTTGACCGGGCTGAGTCATACTGCTTCCTGATTAACAATGATGGCACTATGTCTGTCTTCTACTCCTCTCGCGGCGATCAACGCGCTGGGTGGATGCTGTGGGATACATCGGGCAAGTTCCACAGTGTTTGCGCTGTTGACCGCAATGTGTATTCCATTGCTGTTCGGGATCAGGGCGATGGCACTAATCGTTACTACCTTGAGAAGTTTAACGAAGAGATGCCGATGGATTACTGCGATGAGTTCACTGGCACTGCTGGTGTGTTTGATGTTAGCAGCCAGTTCTCTGATGGTGCTGTGGTTCGTGTGGTTAGCGGCACAGATTACATTGGCGAGTTTACTGTGGCCTCTGGGGAGGTTGATGTATCTAGCGTTAAGGAAATTACGACAGCTTACATTGGTTATCAATTCACCCCCATCCTACAGACAATGCCCATTGATGCGCTGATGGGTGGCGGCCCGATGACTGCTGCGCCGCGCAAGATTGATATGGTTACTCTTGATTTGCAGGATACTTTGTCTGCATCGGTCAATAGTAAGGATATGATTATCAGGAATGTAAACGATGATTTTTCTTTGGATAGGTCTAAGTTTACTGGTAGAAAAGAGTTTAGGTTAATTGGTATTTCAAAAGACCCGTCTGTTACAGTTAGTCAGTCTGTTCCTTTTGATTTACAACTAAACGGTATGGTTATTGAGGTGACTTTCTAATGGCTTGGCAATTAGCATTAGCAGTAGGTTCTGGCTTGATGAGTTACGGCTCAAGCAAACGCGCTGCGCGAGAAGCAAAACGGCAAGCAGAGTTACAGGCGGCAGCAATCCTGCGCCAGCGATTTGCTGTTGAAGAGTTGGCAACTCAACAGCATGTAGATCGCATGGAATCTTTCCGTGATTTGGTAAACACCAACAATGCCTATGCTGCTTATATGGGGCGTTCTGATCGCAGCATCCAAGCTTTGCGTAAAGAAGAAGGCAGAAAATATGGTCGTGATGTTGATCGTATTAAAGAGCAGTCTCGCAGGGAAATACAGAAACTTCGTGATGAGGCTCAAGCTGTTCGAGAGCAGGGTAGGGTTACAAGCAGACAGTATAAAAATGCTGCCAATGCTACTTTGTTTAACACTGCTGCTTCTGCTGCGACTACGCTTGGTAAAACGCCCGATTCACCACCCACCACAAATGAGACAACATAATGGCTGTTGAAATTAAAAAAACTCGTTCAGGATCTTTCTTAAACAAACCAGTAGGTGTTACGCGAGTAACAACTGGCGCAGAAAAAGTGTATGCACAGCAAGCCGAGATACTTTCCGGCGTTGGTGAGTTTGCTTTTGAACTAGCAAAAGAAGATCAAATTACTCGCGGCAAGGAGTATGCCAATACTGCTCGTGTGCGTGACGAGAATGGAAAGCTTGATTACAAAGCCCTCCCCTTTGATCTTGGTAGGTATGGTCAAGCTGCTGCTAATGAAATTTTATCCAACCGCTACATGATTGCCCTTAAAGATGACATGGTAACTGCGGCAAAAGAAATTTCTAAAATATCTGATGGAAATCCTACAAAGTTTGAAGAGGGTTTTTCTGCTTGGACAAAGCAGCGCGCTAAGTTGATGGAAGGAAGTGGCGGCACAGATATTATTGCTCCATTTATTGATAGTGCCTACACCTATCAAAAAGAGTTTGTAAATGACCTTGTAATTAAACGTGTAGAGGTTGAGAACGCAATTACAAAGTCTCAGTATGGCAGAACATCGCGTGATCAAGCTAATTCTATTCAAAGCTCTTTTGCTGCTGGAGAGTTTGATGATGCAACGCAACAACTTAAAGCTTCGGAATTGGAGGCCAACAACCTTCAAGTAAGTGGGGCAATTAACTTTGATACCAGCAACAAAGCCAAAAGAATGTATTCTCGCTCTGCTATTGACGGGCTTGTTGACTTTCATTTTAAGGGGCGTGGTTCGCCTGCACTAAGGGCATTGGAAGTAGAGTTACGCGGTGGCGAGTCTGGGATAAATATTTTAAAACAAACCCCCAGCATCAAAGCTGCTTTTGATCGCTTGGACGATGCTGACCGAAGCACTTTTCTTGGCGATCTTTCAAAAAGAGCGTCGGCAGAAGAGGGGTTTCAGAAAAAGTTTTTTGGCAATCAAGTTTTTAAAAGAGATTATGAGTTAGGTGTTGCTAATAAAACCAGCGAAGCTCAACGCAGTTTAAATGCAGAGTTTGGTTATACCAGTTTTTTAGATGTCACGGGCTTGTCAGTTGGAACTCTTGACAGACATTCCGCACAGGCTCTTTTAGATTCACACGAAAAAGAAAACAATGCTCAGTTTCCCTCGGAAATGACGCAAGATTTAGCCGGGTCGTTTGCTTCTGGCGGGATTACAGATGATATTGTTATTGCAACGCTGGATAGATTTGAAAACATTAGAGCCGCACAGGATTTAAAGGGAAGAAATCTTCTTACATATCTTGGTGGTGGTGACTCTGCTAAAAAGTTTAGCAATATGGCAACCGCTTTAAATGTTATCCGCGAAGTCAGTGGTGATGAGTCAGTCGTTCCTGCTTATCGCCAAAT
>Ga0228653_1000069_pt1 | contig 31328 bp, 42 predicted proteins | sample 65DmetaG_FD_182745 | JGI IMG/M metagenome (GOLD analysis project Ga0228653, IMG submission 182745) | Seawater microbial communities from Monterey Bay, California, United States - 65D | ecosystem: Environmental > Aquatic > Marine > Coastal | place: USA: California | collected 2016-11-02
CCTCTATCATCTAAAAACCACATTTTATTAATTTCAGGATAATATTCATTTATAGGATTTTCTTTCCAATAAGTTAAAATAATTTTACCTGTAAAGGTTTGCTTATCATCATTAAAGGAAAAATCTACTGACTTAATAAACTCTTTATTTTCATAATAAGAAATAACATGGGCATTATCGTTATGATTACCATTAAATTTTTCTTCTTTATCATTAGCTCCCCAATCATCTAAATTAAAATTAACATCAAAATCATAATCAGAAATTCCAATATAATCTCTTGCTTTTTTAATTGCTTTTTCCTTATCAGTTGATAGATTTTTTTGATGCTGCCAATAAAATATTTTACCATTAAAACCAATATCCCAACATTCAAGATACAAACAGTAAAAACCATTTTTATCACCGCTTTTAATTGTGTAATTTTTTTCTGATTTAGACATTATATTTTTCCTTGACAAAATTGTAATTGTTCAATTTTTTTTAGTGCAGCTTTGTTGGTTCTTAAAAGTGAACCATAACCTTCTTCACCTTCATCAATATGTTGTTCATACATATCAATTTGTGCAAAAATAGCTACTCGCATTTCTTCAAGTTGGGCTTCTGTAAACTTTATTTTATTATTCATCATGTTCTCCTCATTAACTATTACAAAATATATCTATTGCAAACTTATGTCAACACATTATTTTACATGAATTAAAATGACTATGTATAGGGTTCATGTGACACCCTTTAATGAAAATACAAATTCTATTATTCTTTGCACATGAATTATAAATTAAAAGAAATAGTAGTTATATTTGTTGCACTTATTAGTGTATCGTTTTTGGCTTTTGCAGAAGATACAACAACGACATCTAATATCACTAATAATACCACTCAAAGTATTTCATCATCATCTTCAAATTCTTCTGTTATAAATCAAACTAATACAAATAATTCTACAAGCAATATTACCCAAAATTCCACGACTGATAGCACTATAAATCAAACCAATAATTCTATTATTTCCCAAACCCAAGACATAACATCTAATATTACCCAAAATCAAAATGTAAATAATGTAGTCACGAACACATCAAATATAAATAATGTTAGCACATCACAACTTAATCAAGTTTCAGAAAGCAATGTCATATCTTCAAGTAAAAATATAAATGAAAACAAAAATGTTTCACAAAATTTTTCTGAAAATAAAAGCGTAAATAATAATACAAATATTAACCAATCAGTTTCATCATCAACGCAAAGGGCAACACAAACTATTAAATCACCTCCGGCTTCGGCTATTGCACCAAATGCTGCAATGTCAAGTTACTCACAAGACTTGTGTACCACCGGAGCAAGTGCGGCAGTACAAACACAAATATTTGGTATTAGTGCCGGTAAAACTATTGTAGATAAAAATTGTATTATTCTAAAAAACGCCAAAGCTCTTTTTGATATGGGAATGAAAGTGGCGGCAGTATCATTAATGTGTAAAGGCAACAAAGATGTTTTTAGTAGCATGATGGCGGCTGGCACACCTTGTCCGGTCATGGTTAATGGCAAAAGTTTAATTGGTGTTGATGCTATTAATTATTATGAAAATAATCCCAAAGAAAGACCTGACTATGAAGATATTAAACATAAATATGAAACAAAAGGTTATGAAATAAAAGCTTACACTAAGACAAATTTTTGTAAGAAATATAAAAAACATAAACTATGTATAAAATAATTCTATTACTATTTTTTTCTTTTGAAGTTCATGCAAACGAATTTATTACATCAAATAATTCTATTATAGACATAACGCAAAGTGGCACAGGTTTATCTTTACAAGATGATGGCATGGCAAATGTTCCAATAGGTTTTAATTTTATGTTTGGTGACCAAACTTATAACAACATATCAATAGCTATGAATGGGTTTATGACTTTTGATAGTGTTAATACATTCAATTCAAATGTTACTAGGCGTAGAAATTATCTTGCAGAGCAATTTCCATCTACCGGATATAATCAAAGTATTAAACCCTTACATTCAGATTTTATAAGAAGGTCAAGCGGTAACCAATCACCTTACTATCAAACATTAGGTGAAGGTGCGGCACAATATTTTGTTGTTATGTGGCATGATGTAAGTGAATATTCCAATGGTCGTAAAAGTACATTTGAAGCAATTTTATATGAAACAACAAATGAAATAGAATTTTTATATGAAGAAGTAAACATAGATAACCATGATGCAAGTATTGGTTTGCAATATAGCATGACTGACTATGTAGAATATCTTTGGTATGACGACACTAACCAAACATCTTTAGAACGAACAAGTTTTGCTATTACAACAAAAGAAGAAGTAGATGAAAGTTTTACATCATTAAGTTCAACTTGTTTAGAAAATAGCAATGTAAGTATTTATTGTTCTATTTATGATTTAGATACAAATAATGTTGATGTATTAAATGAAAATTCTTTTTTAGATAACATTTATGGCATTGAAAATAATGATGCAGATATTTATGGGTTTGACCAAGATGAATTAATTTATGGCAATGTCTTTACAATAAGTGTTGAAAATGATTACTTTGATGAACAAGAGAGTGTTGACCTCATAACAAACCTCGACACTCTCGACACCCCCCAAGATAATGATGAATTTATAGACAATAATGTTTTAATAGAGCCTATTGAAAACATATTATTAATTGATGAAGGGTTTGAAGATATAGGTTTTGAAATTACATCAATATCAGAATTACCAATTATAGATATAGAAAGTGACAACATAGATATTGTTGAATTAGAAATTATAGAAGAATTTTTTGAAGAAGAAATAATGGAGGATATTGAAGAACTTGAGGAGATTGAAGAAGAAGAACAAAATGAACAAATAGAAATTGTTGAAGAAAATGAAGAAGAAGAAGAAAACAATAATCAATCAATAGAAGTATCATTAGAAACTAATAGGCAAGGCGTAGAATTTGTAAATCAAAATGTATCATCATCAAGCCAACAAGAACAAACCAATAATCAAGTTGTTTCATCAAGTGTTAGTTTTGATGGTTCAGGTATAAACAATCAATCTACACAAGAAACACAACAACAAAATACAATTCTTTCTAATATAAACATTGTCCCTATTGATATGGGTCAAGGTTTAGGTGCAACTCAAATAGCAAGTGTTGAGATAACTAGCGTAGATTTGACAACACAAATTGAAACTTTAACAACGCAAGTCATGTCTATTAGTGAAGCACAACAAATAGAACAAAATTTTATAGAAAATAAAAAAGAAGAAATACAGGCACAAATCAATAGTCAAAATGAAACAGGAGAATATTCAATAACTTTACAAGATGACATTATAGGGCTTATGGGTTTTGTGCCTAACTTTAACCAATATTATATAAAGCTACCGGATAGACAAAATTTCTATCAACCAACCCAAATATATACAAATAATATTTTATATGATAACAACAATGCTATGGGTTCGTTAATTGGCATTTCAAACGCAAGACATAATATAATGCGTGGTCAATCAACAATAGAACAATTAAATAGGAGATACGAATGAACGATTTAATAAAAAAGGCACAAACTTATGTAATGCTTGTTGGGCTTATTGGTGGGATAGGTTCAGGCTTTTATGGATATGGACAGCTTATGTTAAGAGTTGACCAAATAGAAGCAAGAGAATTTGAAAGTGTTGACTTAGCACCACTAGAAACACAAATAGCTATTTTAGAAGAAAAGGTTGGCAAGTTAGAAAAAGCTGCCGACAACAACAAAAATCCTTTAGCACAATGAAAAAAGAACATAACGACATAGATGGTCTAAAAGCATTTTTAATAATATTATTAATGTTAGTTGGGTTTATTGCTATACAGGTTCAACTAAGTTTTTAACAAAAATAGTGCATTTTTCACCCATGATTTGCAATTAATATCAAGGTTGCTTTTTTAAATGATTTTACCAAAATAACCCCTAATCACTTAGGGGTTATCTCGTTTGGAGAACGAATTAAAACTGTTATTGATGAACACATTTATGATTATTTTTATTATTGTGTTTAGTCATGTTATACATGGTAGGGAATGGTATTCATTAGACCTTTGTATTGCCGCTTGTTCACAAAGAAAAAGGCGAAAAATTACAAATGAAATTGATGATGAATTAATCATATAATTGTATAAACGCAACCTATTTGTGTTGCCAATATAACAATATAAACAACACTAAAAAAATACTTTTCTAAAAAAATCTTACTCATAACAAACCTCTTAATTTGTTATATACCTTTTGTTTTTTCGTTCAAGTAAAATACATTCAAAATAAAAAAAAGAGGGTTAAAAAACCCTCCTTTTAATTTTATATTTTGTCTTTTATTATTTATTTCCCCATCTTGCAGGTATTTCCATCTCTAATGAATAATGATGAATGTAATAAAATACACTTTCTATTCCACTTGGCTCTATAACAAACTGCATTAAACCTTTATGTTGCTGTATACTTTCAACATCTTCATCGGCATATATTAATCCTTTTGATTGTAAAGAAGTTAAGACACCGCCAATACTTTTCATAGACATATCAGAAGTAGCTGGCATGATACTAATATCTAGTGCATCAATATAAGCTTGTGCATTTTCCATTAAATCATCTAAGTCACCTTCTTTTATTGCATACCATTTATAACCATTTTGTGATAATGTAAGTTTATATAGTGAAGTAAGAACTTGAGCTTCTTTGTCTGTAAGTTTTATAGTGTTAGTCATTTTTTTCTCCCTAATTACAATTATAAATTACCATACTGACATATATTGTCAACAACTAAATACACTTTTTTGATATTTTTTTTATTAATACTTGACCACAATTACGAACACTTATAAACATTATATATGGATAGTTTAGATTTAAAAAAATTGCCACTTATTTTAAAGCCAGATGAATGTTCAAATGATGAATACCATAATGGTTTTTTAAAAGATTTTTATGGTTCATCAACAATATCATCATTTGCATATTTAACACCTATTGAAGCTAAATTAAAAAATGATGAAGATTTTGCTGATACTATGGCAACAAGGCTTGGCAGTGCTTTTCATTTTATTATGGAGGATGAAAAAACTTATAAAGAAAATGTTATTTTTACAAAGTTAGATAACCGGTACAAAGAATATAAAGAATTAGCAAGTTCACTAAAAGAAGGTCAAATATTAATTCACGAAAAATTTGCCGGTGATATTCGAGGAATGAAAGTGTCTATGTTTAATCATAGCCTTAGTCATTATGTTAATACTATGGAGGCAAAAAAAGAATGGTCATTTGCTTACCAAGATGAATATGGGTTAAAAGTTAAAATTAGACCTGACTTTATAAGAAAAGGTATTAAAGATAAAAACAAAGATATTATTGTTGATTTTAAAAGTACAAAATCAGTTAATCCAAAAAGTTTTTCTAAATCTGTAAAAGATTATAATTACCATATACAAGCGGCACATTACATTGAGACTTATCAAAACATCACCGGTAAAGAAGTTGAAGAATTTGTATTTGCATGTGTTGAAAAAACATTTCCTTACCTTTGCAATTTTTTTACGCTTGGATATAAGACACTAAAAGAAGGCAACATTGCCTTAAATCATGCAAAAAAGAAATTAAGGTATTGTTTAGATACAGATGACTATGGTGGTTATGAAGAAACTTACAATGAAGATAAACAACCAATACCAACAACTATTGATATTGGTAATTTTAATTTTGAATATATAAATCCTTATGAGGAGGACATGATATGAATGAAAAACAAATAGAAATAACAAAAGATGAATATTTGGCTATGCAAAATGAATATGATGAAACAATGAACCATTATGACAAAGATGGATATTGTCATTTTTGTGGGCGGCATCAAGATGAAGGCATACATTACAAGTGTTGGAGATAGGAGGTATTAATGAGTAATAGAAATGAAATAGCAAATAAATTAAAAAAATTGTTAGGTGATATTGACCAACAAAAGTTTGGTGAAATTACTTGGACATTACCACAAAACAAAAACTTATACATTATAACAAATAAAGGTTGTCAAATGATAGCCGCTAAACAAGGTTTATATGTTCATTATGACCAACCAATAGTTATACAAGATAACATTGTTATAAAAGCAAAAGTTATAACAAAAGATGATAATTTAATTGAAAGTTTTGGTGAAGCAAATAGTAAAAATTGTCGTAATCCTTACCCTATATCTATGGCAGAAAAAAGAGGACATGATAGGGTCATATTAAAAGCCTGTGATGTTTATGGTGATATTTATAGTGAAGAAGAAAATATTGAAGAATTTAAAAAGCCTACAACAATACATGAACCTGAACCGGTTGGTTTAGAAGAAGTAAAACACAAAAATAAATTAGAAGGTTTTATGTTTGAAATTGATAACATAAAAAATCAAGATGAATTTGATATTGCTTGGGGTGACTTGCAAGTAAGATTAAAAAGTTCCGGCTTTACAACACCGGACAAACAAAAAATTCATAGTCACATAATTAGTAAATTTAAAATTAATAATAAATAGGAGAAAATATGAGTAGTTTAAACAAAGTTATGCTTATAGGTAATTTAGGTAATGACCCTGATATTGTAAATGATGGAAAAATTGGCAAGTTATCTGTTGCAACAAGTGAAAGCTGGAAAGATAAGTCATCAGGTGAAAGAAAAACAAAAACCGAATGGCATAGAGTAGTAATTTTTAATGAAGGTTTAGTTAGAATTGCTGAACAATACTTAAAAAAAGGTTCTAAAGTTTATCTTGAGGGTCAATTACAAACTAAAAGTTATACTGACAAAGATGGTGTTGAAAAATATACAACCGAAATTGTATTACAAAATTACAATGGCACACTAACTATGTTAGGTGAAAACAATGGTGGTCAAGCATCAACACCTTCACCAAAAAACAATACAGTTATAGATGATGATATACCTTTTTAAGCAATGAAAGTTACAATTAATAAAGATACAGCATTTTATGTTATTCCAACAAAAGACTTGTTAAGAATTTGTATTAACAATGATTGTTTTGAAAAAAATATGACCATTGATGGCTATTTTAATTTAATTACAAGTTGCTTGGATGCTATTCAAGAGATGAGGCGTGATGAATAAAGCATTAAATTCTACTATAAAAAAAATATGTTTTGATTATGAAGTTACTTTAAATGATATAAAATCATCAAGGCGTAACCCAAGAATAATTGAACCTAGATGGTTGTGTTGGGAATTATACAAAAATCATTCTTATCATTCTTTTCCTAAAATTGGTTTGATATTTAATCGAGACCACTCAACTATAATTCAAGGTTTAAAAAAAATTAAAACTAGGTATGGTGATAAGATAAAAAAATACGAAAAATTTTACCATGAAGAAAAAGAAAAATATTTGGACAAAGACTAAAATTAAAGATGTGCCTTGTGCGGCTTGTGGTAAAATGATTAATATGAATGGTGATGGGTGGGTGGTGAATGGGAAAGGTCAAATTGTTCATTATGGTGCTTTTACAGAATTTAAAGACCATTGTTTTAATAAATTAATCAAATAAACGCTTATACAAACGAAAAAAAAACTTTTATATAGTAAAACACCTTTATTTCCAACTATTGCCTGAAAGCCACGAAACAAGGCTATGGCGTGTTCCACTTAAAATAGGGTAAACTTTGTGCATTAAAAAGGCAGGAAAACAAATCATGTCACCTTTTTGTCTAGGAATAACAAAATCATCAACTTTATCAACTTCCACTTTTATGTCACCACCGGAATAATCTTTTGTGTTACTAAGTTGTGTTATAATTGTAAGTTTTCTATTTGGAATATGTGTATTTAAGTCTGACCAATTAATGTCCATGTGGTTGTCATACTTTCCACCCTTATTATAAGTCAAAAATTGTATTGGCTCGGCAAAACCTTTTATATCAAAATTGTAATATTTTTCATTTACAGTTTGACCAAAATCACTAATGACTTCTGAAACAAAACTTAAATCAATATCATCTGCACCAAATGATTTTACTTGCACATTTCTATAAGCATTGTTTTGACCACCGGACAAACCACCATTTAATGTTTTTTTCTTGTTCATTAAAGAATGTATTTGTTTTATTTGGTCATCACTTAACGCATTTTTTAAGTGCGTTACTTGTGGTGTTGACATTTTTAATCTGTTTCAGATTTTTCAGTAGTAATTGTAATTTCTATATCTTGACCTTTTGGAACATCTGCGTTCAAAAATAGTCTTGAAGAACTGCAACCAACTAATATAAATGCTGACAATAAAATTGTAATTCCAACACTAAAGCTGCCTACTGATAATTTTGTAAATATATTCATATTTTCCTCTAATTATAGTTTGCACTATATTACTTGTTTACAAGCCTATTAGCAAACCAAAAACTAATTATGCAACTAAACAACGCCATACTTTCATCTGACCATGCAGCTTGAATTGCCTTTAATGGTTCGTCACCTTCTTGTATTCCAACAATTACTTGTGCAATAGTCACAACACAAAAAACTATAAACATACAATATGTAATGACAGGTCTAACACTTGCTGATAAAGCGGCAATAAACTTTGATGGGTTTGCTTTAGAAAGCTGCTGGTCATGTTGGTAAACAGCTTTTGTTTGTTCGGTTATTGATTTAACAGTTTCTTCTTTAATTTTTAAAGCAGACAATTCTTTTGCCATCTTTATTTTATTTTCTTGAAGCAATAATTCATGTTTCATGTTTTGTTTTGCTTGAAAAAAATCTAAAACTTTTGGCATAAAGCCTGTACCAAACCCTAATAAAGAACCCAATAAACTAATCATTTTTTCTTTTTGCGTTTTTTCTTTGGAAAACCAGCTTTCATATTTGCATAAGATTTAGCAGATATAGTTGATTTTTTCTTAGTACGACTTGTTCCAGCTTTTTTTCTTTTATTTATGTTTCTATATAATGACATTTAGTTCTCCTACCATTTAGTTTTTGACGACCAATAAGCTGCTGACATTTTACCTTTAGCAATATTTTTACCATGTCTAGCTTTAAAACTTTTGCGTCTTGCTTTTTGTTTTGTTGTTTTAGGATTTTTACCTGCACCACTTACACCCTGCTGACCAAAACGAATTGTCTTTATTTTATCACCTTCTTTAGCAACAACAACATGGCTCTTTGTTTTATGTTTTGGAGTGCGTTTTGCTTTATTAAATCCGCTTACTCCGGCTCTTGTTAATCTTGGGTCTTTTGACATATCAACCTAACTACATAAACATTTATTAAATAATGTATTTTTTATTATATTAAAGGTGTTTCTTTCATTTTCAATAGTCATTTGTTTTTCATATATTTTTTTTGTTTTATTGTTTATTGGTAATATGAATTGTGCAATTCTTATATCTAAGGCTACTAAAATTAAAAAATCAACTTCATTATCATTATAAGGTCTTTTATCGCTACCATAGGCAGTTTGAAAATTGTATCTTAAAGACTTACCATCATTTTCATTATAACATTTAGCTGTTGCCTTAACTTGTACCCTCATTGGTTTTTGGTCAAACCATGCAACAATATCATATTTGTCTTTGCTAACTAAGTCGTTTTCAATCCCATAGCTTAACAAAACAGAACTAGCTAAAAGTTCTCCTTGCAAACCAATTTTTGTGGACATCTTAGGTAAACGCTATCTTTAACAATAAGCCTATAGTTGATGCACTTGCACCAATCATAATGGCTTCTATTCTATATAATCGTCTATCTATTGCCTCATATCTAGTTGAACAAGCGTCAACATGGTCATCAATTTTTTGGTTTACAGTTGCGGTTGTTGGTTTAGGCATTATTAATTACTTTCGTCAAATAAAGATGGGTCAACCCATGTATCTAATTGGTCTGACCAACCATTATCTACTGTATATCTCCATTTATAAGGATAAAAAGTATCTGGTGTACTATCAACAGAATATAAATTAGAATTTGATGTATTAACATCATTTATAGTTAATATTAATTCATCACTTCCATTAGTTATAGTAGTTTCTTTATCACTAATTGTAATAGTGTAATCATCAGGATAACAATAAATTGCAACATCTTTAAGTGGCTCTTTAATTTCAACATCTTCATCATTTACTATTTTTTTCCATTCTGTTCCTGTCCATCTGTGCATATTACCACTATTGTCTGTATAAAGAGCATCTACTTGAACAGCATTTCCATTTTCATTTGTAGTTGGTGGAGTATCATGTTTACCTATCCATTTAGATTGAAATTCCTCAACAGTCATACTTTCTTTTTCACCACTTAATAATACTTTTTGATTTATTGTGTTTATTATATCATCTTTTTTCCAAGTTATAATTTTTGGCATATTTGCCTCCTTATTCTTTTATTAAAAATGTACTTGCTGATGTAGCAATACCTATTTCTTTATGAGTTGATGTATCTACAGTTGCTGATGATGAAATAATACCATCATCTTTTTTTACTTGTATTTTTTGAGCAATAGTTAATCCACTTTGGTTGTCATCTTCTGTTCCTTGTAATTTAATTGTAACAGTTGCATTAGCACTAACACTTGATTGAGCAATACCAATATAACTATCATTTATGTCATATTTAATTGCACCCCAAACACCAGCATGACCTCCAATATTGTTGTAATCTCTATTTTGAGTAGCCCAACCTATATCTGAACCATTATCACCACTATCGCAAGTTTCCATTTGTGAATATTCATAAGAACTAACATAAAGTTGATGATAGGTGCTAAATTCTGATGTAACAGCTGATGATATTCCATCACTTAAATTTCTAATACCATAATAAATACGACCTTTATCGCTATTAGATGATTGTGTGCTGTCATAATACATGTGCATTATATACAATTTGCCTTGCACAACACGAGCAGAAATATCTAATTTATGACTTTCAGAACTGTTTGAATTTATACGCACTATTTCATTAAATGAACCACTTGTAACAGTTATATCACCAGAGTTTAAACCATCTGCACTTGCGTCATTAGGGTTAAATTTTGGAGCATATATTTTTTTATCCCTAACCATAAAACATCTTCCAACACCTGTTTCTGTAATAACAAGGTCTATTGCTGTGTCATCTTTATATCCCCAATTTGCAGTATTAATAGTTGTTCCACCAGAGTCTGTTGTAGATATATCAACAAAATTAGAAGATGTACCTAAACCTGTATAAGAATTTGAGTTAAAATAAAGCCTCCAAACTCTTACCTTATTATCAACCCAATTAAATTTTCTTGCATAATAAAAACTTGGAACTGTTGGGTGAGCAACAATACTATGTGCTGCTGGATAGCTAAGATAGTTATATTGACTTGCATTGATTGAATTTACTACAACATGATAATTATATTTATCATTAGCAGAACCATTTGGTCTAATAAAAAACCTAGAATTATACATTTGTATATAATATTCTGCGTTAAGAGCACCAAATCCTGCAACATAAGTTCCTGCGGGTTTTGTTGTAGCACTTTGACTATTTTCTCTTATATATGACCAATCTCCAGTAGCAGACACTAAAGATGGATTGTTGCCATTATAGTTACGGAGATAACTATTATTCATATTACCCATAGATTTTTGAATGCCAAAGGCAGAACCATTAAATGTTGCTGTGCCATATCTACAATATCCACTATTACTACTGCCACCACTTCCAACAATAACAAACATTTCATTACCTTCAAAATCTTTAACTCTATGTAATTTAACTATCCCCATATCTTCTGATACAAGCACTTGTTCTGAACCCCATGTAATAGTAGTACCTGATTTTGTACCTACTTTATAAGAAGCATAATAACTACTTGAGCCTCTTCTAAAAGTTACAATATATTTATCATATTGTTCAGAATAAACTATATGAGGATTGTTTCCGTTATTAGGATAAAGGTCAAAATTATCTGTTGTAGCTCCTGATGTGTGACTAAGATTTGCTGTATCTACCCAATTTTTAGCAAGACCTACTTTGCCATCAGAGTAAAGACCCACAGGTTGTCCTGCTGTAATTGCATATTTAGCTGTCTTGTCAACACTACCACCTGAAGCTGGTAAATTTGTTAGTTGTGAACCATCTACGGCAGGTAGCTTGGCATTACTATCTAATTGAACAGCATTAGTTGCTGATGTACCTGCTGCTAATGTTGCGGCAGTTCCTAATCCTAAATTAGTTCTAGCTGTACTTGCACTTGCTAAATCTGATAAATTTGATGCTTTTGCAGCCGCATTATCGGCTTTCGTTCCTTGTGCTGAAGTAGCATAATCAGTAGAAGCTGTTGTAGCAGCAGTTCCTAATCCTAATGTTGTTCTTTGTGCTGCAGCGTCTGCGTCATCTAATAGGGCTTTACCTGCTGCGGTTAAATCGTAAACACCTGCAGAACCACTTCCTGTAAATTGTATGCCTTTGTCGGCAGCAGAAGTAAGTCCTGCAATAGCGGTTAATTCTGCGTCATCTAGTCCTTGCACACTTGCGGCAGGGGTTGTTACATAATTACCCATATAGGCATGACTAGAACATTCATAATACAAAACATTTGGTGTAGCATCATCAACCGCAATCGTTGTATATGCACCTGAACTACCTGCAGTACCATTTGTTGTTACGCCTGATGTGTAAGCCTCAGCTTTTGCAGCGTCTTTATAAAATCTTAGTGGGTGTCCACTATTAGAACTATGTGCTTGGTCAAACTTGTAAAAATATTCTGTGTTTGCAGTTGTACCATCAACACCTTGTAATTGTAATGCAGGGCTTTCAATACCATTTAAGAAATATGCACTAGAACTACCATCACCATTATAAGGGTGTGCTGCAGTTTTTGATGCTACTGTTACAGTATATGTAATAGGAGAACTTGCTGAACCATATAAACCAAATTGTGCATTTAAGTTAGTTAATTGACTACCATCAAGAGCAGGTAATTTACCATTACTATCAAGTTGTGGAATATTGTTTGCACTTGTTCCAACATTTAAAACGGCAGATGTTCCTAAACCTAAATTAGTTCTAGCTGTGCCAGCATTAGCAACATCAGATAAATTATTTCCTGTTGCTAAAAATCCACTAGAGCTAAATGAGCCTTGTGTCCACGCAGAACCATTCCAAACAAACAGTTGATTGCTTGATGTATTCCAATATAAAGCACCTGTAACTAAAGCGTCACCATCATTGTCAACAGTAGGTGCTGATGACTTTTGACCCAAATATATATCTGTAAAACTATCTAATGATGAAGCGGCAGAAGTAGCACTTGCAGCCGAAGCCGTAGCAGAACTTGCACTAGCGGTAGCAGAAGTTGCTGATGCAGTTGCAGAAGTTGCGGCAGCCGAAGCTGATGTTGCGGCAGCAGTACCTGAACCTGCTATATCATCTACATATTTTTTTCTAGCAGCGTCATTATCTGCAGTTGGTGCAGCAAGACCTGTAACTTTGTTATCACCCATAGCAAGGTTGCCAGACAATGTACCACCACTTAGATTAAGTTTTAGTGCGTCTGCAGTATCTACATAAGTTTTTGTTGTAGCGTCATTTGCACTTGATGGAGCTTTTAATCCACTAACAGTATTGGAATTAGCGTCTATATCGCCTGTCATAGTACCACCTGCAAGTGGTAATTTAGCGGCTATTGAATTTGTAATTGTAGTTGAGAAACTAGCGTCATCACCTAATGCTGCGGCTAATTCATTTAATGTGTTTAATGCTGCAGGTGCGGAGTCAACTAATCCTGATACTTCGGTGTCAACATAGCCTTTTGTAGCTGCATCTGTAGAACCAGAGGGCGTGGCAAGTCCTGTAATTGTTTGAGATGTTGTACTGTCCATATCAAGTGTGCCATTTATGGTCACATTGTTAAATGTTGATGTACCACTTGTTGCTGTAACATTACCATCTATTGCACCGACAAACTTAGTATTTGCAGTTATTGTTGTTCCTGTAACTGCGGCAGGGGTTGTACCACCTACGACACCATCTACTGTTCCTGTAACATTGCCTGTAAGATTGCCTGCAAAATTTGTATTAGCAGTAATAACTGTGCCTGTAATAGCCGCAGGAGTATTTGCACCTATAACGCCATCTATATTACCACCTGATATTGTTACAGAAGAACCTAAATTTGCTGTTGAACTTGCGGCTAATGTTGTAAAAGCTCCTGTGCTTGCACTAGCACCACCAATAGGTGTTCCGTCTATTGTTCCACCATTAATGTCAACTTTAGCAATAACAACCGACCCTGTACCATTAGGAGTAAGGTTTAGGTCACCATTAGTATCTAAAGTAACAATGGTATTTCCATCAAGATGAAGGTTGTCTATTTTTATTGTTGATAATGCTTGTGTGCCTAAATTAATGTCAGCAACTTGTTTCATTATTTCACGCATTGCGTTATTTATATTACTTGGTGAGCAACCTTCACTAATATCTATACTGTTTATATCAGTATTAGATGAAGCTGTGTCTGACCATGTGGTAATGTTTGTTTTGCTCATTTTGTACTCCTAATTACTATAAATTATCTTCTGCAATATTTCTTGATGTTTCTTGTATTAAAGATGTTGGGTTTCCTATAATTGCTTGTTGTGAAATTTTACCTGTCGCAATAAGTGTTTGGACAATTTTCTCATAAACTTTATCATAGCCAGAAATTTTAATATCACTTTTTATCTTTAACAATTCTTCTGGGCTTGCGGCAGTCATAAATTCATACACTCTATCAGCATAACCTCGTTGATAAAGTTCTGGTTTTGATGCAACATCTTTTGTAGATATTAATTTTTTTATAATTTCTGATTTTGACATATTAGCTATATCTTTACTTTCCGTTATTATTTTATTTGCCCTTGAAATTTTTTCAGCAGTATTTGATTTGTTTAAAACTGAATTGCTAGTATTTTTCATTTTTACAATATCAGTTAAATTATTAATTAATTTATCGCCTTCACTCTTGCCTAATATAATTCTTAAAAAATCTCTATTGTTTGGTGTTTTTATAACATTTAAGGCAGGATTTGCACCCATGCCCTCAACACCTGTGTTAACTGTTTGTGTTAATCTTTGTTCAAAAAAATTATACACACCTTGTTGAAATGATGTCTTTTCACTTTTTGATAAATTATCCATAATATATTGTAATTCTTCAACTGTTTGTATTTTTTGAAAATTATAGCCATCATCTAATGCTTTTATTACTTCACTATCACCAGCAAATTCGTCACGAGCTTTTTTATATGCAGGATTTTTACTATCTAACCAAGATAAATAATCATTTAAGTTTCTTGTTCTTATACCTTTTTCAGTATTATCAATAGCAACCTCACCTTTAGCTTTACCGGTCTGTAAGGCTTTGCCATATCCCATTTTAATATAATGTAATAATTCAGTTTTCATTTCTATTATTTCATTATTTTTGCCATCAACAATTTTACCATTTTTAATAAAAACTTTAGGCATTTTTACACCATCAAGTTTTGCTAAAGTTAATGCTCTTTCAAAGGCTTCTTCAAAATCAGGTTTTGAAATAATATTTTGAAATTCAATATCATTTTTAATATTTATTTTTTTTGCGTTTGCTATCTTATAAATTGCATCTGCTTTGACACCCCTCGTGTGTAACAATTTTTTTAAGGTTTCAAACCTTAAACCTGTTTCTGGAAAGGCAATTTCAAGTTCACTTTTTACTCTTTTATTTAATGTATTGTTTCTATTTTTAAAAAAGTTTCTTATATCTCTTGCTTTGTTATTTTCGCCAAGAACTTTTGCAGCAATAATCATCATTTGGTCATCATCAACTTCAGGTGCATCAATTAAAGAATAACCTTTTTTATTTTTTTTAATTACATTTTCAAAAAAAGTATCTATATTTTGACCGCTAGTTTCAATAAGTTCTCTTAATTCTTTTTCGGCTCGTTTTTTTCCTAATTTTGATGCTCGGCTTCTTCTCAAGGATATTAGATTTGATGCACCATCACCTAATGGTACTGCAATAGTATTAAAAACACCTGAAATAAAAGCATCTCTTGCAGCATTAAGTCCTTTTGATTGTAAAGTTTCAGGTACATTAATTTTTCCATCTTCCCTTAATATAACTTCACCTTCACCAACACCATAAATGCCACCTTCAATAACTCTTGTTCCAATTCTTGCTTTTTTACTTTTTCCTTTTTCAAATTTGCTAAAAACTCTGCCTAATGGATTTGCAAAAAAACCAGCACCTTCCTCTATCGTTGATTGAATTGGAAAGTTTTGTCTTTGAAAATCTTTTGTTTTATCTGCTAATACAGCACCTTCACCTATTGTTAAATCTTTACTAAGTAAACCTTGCAGTCCTCCAGCAAAATCATCAGCAAAAGCTGATGATACACCACTTAAAACAGGTGATAATCTAGGTGAAATAATTGATGTTTTACCTCTTAAACTTGGTGCAAGTTTATAGCCCTCAGGTAAAATTTTATTATTTTTAAATTCATTATATATATCAAGTGCTTCTGATGAACTTACATTAACACCTTTTGGTGTTGTTAATGTAAATTCTTGATTGTCTTTTTCAAAAGAATATTTAGACATATTATGTACCCTCTGATACTTCTTTAAAGTTTAATAAACCATCATTATTTTCAGTATTAGATAAACCTTTAAATTGTTCTTTTAAATTTTCAACTTCACCGGCAAATTCTTGAGTTAATTTGTTAGTCGCTATCATTTCTAATTCTGGGTGTGTTTTAGAACCACCAAATTGTGAACTTACTTCCACATATAATGCTTGATAACGAATTTGCCTTCTTTGAGCAATTTTAAGGGCATTTATTAATAATTGATTTGATTCTTTAGATTTACCTAATGTTGGTGCTGCCGCTTGAACAAACGCCAAATCTCTATCAGTTGGATTTACACCTAACATTTTTACTAGAGGTAAAACTAAATTATTACTTAAAGCGTCAAAACTTGTTAATTGTGAAAGTTGTGTTCTTCCTTCTTCATCAACTAAACCAAAAGCATCAAACAATCCAAGTGCGTATTTTCTTATACCAGATAAAGCACCTGTATCAAAATTAGGGTCATCTAACATTGATTGCATAATGTCTATATTTGGCAATGCTTCACGAGCTGCATTTGCTTTTTCATTCATAGTTTTATAAGCGGTAAGTTTTGCTTCTTGTTGTAATGGATTAACTTGTTTAACATACTTATCCATATATTCTTCCAAAGGAATATTCATTGCTTTAGCAACTTTTTCATAACTTGTTCTTGTGTCTTTTTCATCACCATATTTTGCTTTTCTATAAGCACCCATTGGGTCTGCTTGAACATTTGAGCCCATTGGTCTAGCCGCACCCATTCTATTAAATTCTTGTGCCATTGCTAACATTGGTGCTGCTTCTGTATATGCTCTTTCAAGCCTATTAAATATTCCTTTGTTAGCAGTTCTAGGTGGTTGGATTTGTTGAGCAATAGTTGGTGGTTGCACACCTTGTCTAGGTGTTGTTCTTAAATCTACATTTGGTGAAGCAGGTAGGTTTCTTAATGATAAAGTGTCCACATTAGCAGGTGGTGTTGGCGTTTGTGGTAACATTGGTCTTGGCGTAATGCCAAGAGGGTTATTACCCATATTTTGCATTGAACTTTGTAAAAGACCACCCAATGACGCATTTGCTGTACTTGCCGATATTTGGTCAAGCATATTTAATCTTTTTTGTTTTTCTTGTGGGGGTAGATTTGAATTTAATATTTCTTGTCTTGTCATTTTAATTTCCCATAAATCCTTTAATGCCTGTTCCAATACCAACAATACTACCAATAGTTCCTAACGCTTGGTTAAATGGATTGTATTGATAAGGTGAACTTTTTGAACCATAATTTCCTGCAGCAGTTCCAACTTGACCTAAGAATTGATTTAAGTTTTGTGCAGGTGCTGATTGAAGGAAATTAAATCTATCCATATTAGCTAAAATATCTCTTTGTGCTTGTTGTTGTCTTACTTGACCAACTTTAGCTAAGTTTGAATAATCAGTATAATCTTGGTTAGCAAGAGCAGGTACATTAGACAACATAGCATTTTGTCTGCTTCTTTCGTTTTCATAATTTTTATAATAGACATCACTAAGGGCGTTTGTAAGGGCGTTTTGATTGTAAGCTGACCCCAATCTACCTGCTTGTGAAAAAGTGCCTTGTACCCTATCCGTTACAGGGTCAACAACGGCTCTTTGAAAATAAGGATTTGTGTTTGCGTTTAAAAAATTACCTTGAAGTGTATTTAATGCTAAATCTTGCCCTTGTCTTTGTAATGGTGAACCTGACAATGCCCTATTAGTTTGCAAATTCATAGCCATTTGTTGTTCAGGGCTAAAACCTGCAACAGTATTTTCTGGAAAATAGTTTAAACCTCCGCCCTCACCATAAAGTCTTTGGGCTTCATTTGCTCCATAGGCTAAAAATGGTGCTGCATACGCAGGGGGGTTTGTAGTTGAAACTGATGTTCCTGTTTTATCGCCACCTATACTCATTATAAACTCCTTATTGAAATTGTACCTACTTCTTCATAGGCTCTATCTTTATCTTTTACTCTTGACCAACCTTTGCGACCCATAATCATTGATTTTTTACAACCAATAGATTTAGCCCACTCACAAATTGGCTTTTCCATTTCTTTTAGTTCTTCTAAGTCACCACCACCTAACCAAAATCTTAACATTTTGTATTTAGGGTATGTGACTATTTCAGTTACACAAGCTGACTTTTGACCTGTCCAAAGTTGTGCATCATTTCTTGTAATTGCATAATAAATATCTTTTTCAGTATGCGTATCAATGCCTCTATCTAATGCTTCCAAAATATATTTTCGTGACTTTAGCCACGCTTCTTTATCCAATGATGATGTATTCATATTGTCTTGATGTTCCACTACTATTATGTGTAATTGTAAAAGAACCATTTGTTCTTGTTGATACAAATAAACTTGTTAATTCACTTGCGGCATTACTTGATTTTGGCATAAACAAAACAACGCTGTTTTCACTTGCACGAGCATCATTTACTGTTGTTGTAGAAGATGAGGTTTGCAAGGTAACGCTACCGGTAGAATTTAATCCGCCATCTATTGTTCTGTTAACTATTTCAGCAACTAATCTAGGGTCACCACCGGCTTGTGGTAACTTTCTATATTGATTGTCTGCCATTTACCTTTTCCCTGTTGTCTTTGCCTCTAATTCCACACCTTGAATATATTTCCAAGTGCCTGATACATTTAATCTTACCTTATGATACCTACCTTGATTTGACCTAATGTTGCAATATCCATTTGCATTTAAAGATGATAAATTACCAAAACTATCACTATCAACTTGTCTATTTCTTGTTGATACTTGTGCCGATATATCCGGTGTTGTTCCTTGTGCAATTTCAACATAAGGTATTACATTTGTTATAATGCTTGTTTTACCACCACCGGTATCTAAATCAGCTGTTTCTATTAAAGCCGCTTTATTGTTGCCAGAAAAAGTATGTATTTTTTTGTCTTTTGCACCACCAAAGATAAATTGACCGCCAATATAAATAGCACTATCTAATGATGCCGGTAATCCATCTAAGGATGTACTTATAAAATTTAATTCTTCAAGGGTATAATTAATAGTCATAAAAGAAGATATTAATTCACAATCAAGTTCTGCATAAGACCATCTATCTAAAGCATAATTATATATTAACAATCTATCCGGCTCATCATTGTTAGATGAACCTGATGTATAAGACCAAACAACTATTTGTTCTGTTGGGTCAACAGCGGTTGACATTCTTCCTTTGTTTCTAATTGTAAAATCATCAAAGAAAAATCTATTAACTTTTTCTGCACCTATTGGTGTTGATGTTCTACCATCAAATTTATAAAAACCATCATCTGATAAATAAAATACAGTTGAACCAACATTAGCAACAGAATTAGGATAGTTACAACCAAAACCTGTTTGCACTTTGTCAAATTGAAATATTAAAGGCGTTCCACTATAAGTACCAATAACAATGCCTTTTTCACATAATATTGTTGCATATTCACCACCAACAATGCCGGTAATTTCACCCATATCAAATATATCTTGTATATCAGATTGATTTGTTCCTGCAGTCCAACCGGTATGTGATGCCAATGATGACCAATACAATCTATTTGTATATGTTGTGCCGCCATACTTTACATTGCCGGTAAAAACAAAATCACGAACAACCGCTATGTGTTTTGCGGCAGGTGAACCTGATATATCTGCAAACAATGAACTTGTACCATTATCATATACTTGTAATATATTGTTGTGTCCTGATGCACCAATAACAAAACCACTAAAGTCTATAAATTTCCAAACATCTGTATCATCAAGTGTTGTGTAATTACCTGATTTAGATATGTTTGTTAAATTAGAATTTGATTTTGTAAATTCATATAATTGGCTAGCATCACCAGCAAATATTTTTGGGTCACCACTACTATCTTTTGCCGCAAATAAACCTCTTATTCTACCACTTGCAGCATTGCTATAAGCCGATAAATCTTGCAAACCTCTATAACCTTTTGCAGCCGGTATTACATTTTTAGCAACTGTAACACCACTTGCGTTATCAGGTTGGTCTGGTAGCCATTCACCAAATGACATATTCATCATTATGTCATCTCACTGTAAAGACTTCGCATTTCTAAACCAGAACCATAACTTCCTTTTTCATCATCAATTCTAATTTGTTGCAATGTTAATTGTATAAGTTGTTCATATTGTGCAGCTCTTTGTTCATCAAGCAAATATGTATAAGCATGAAATAAACTACCATACAAATATAAGTCAGGGTATCTAGTTAAAATAGTGTTTGATGTATTACTATCACTTAATGATGCAACGCCTGATTTGTAAGTTAATTCTATATTATATGCACTATCAGGTATTGGTGCTAAAAATAAATTATCGCCAATAACACTATAAACTCTTGGTAATCCTGTGCCGGTAGTAGAATGTTCTATTTTTACTTGCAATGGTGTTAAGTATCTTAATGTTACTCTTGGATTATTCATAACTTTAACATTTCTAATAGTTCTTAAATCAGTTGGTAAAGAAATATAAGCATTGTCAGGTGTTGCTGATAATGTTGTTCTATTTTCTTGTGACCTTGTTTCTAGTTCACGAGATATGCGACTTTCTGCTAAATCAATAAATGTATCAATTTGAGATGTTAAATCATCTCTAGCTAAAAAATCAGCAATAGCTGTTTTAAGTTCTGAATAAGTTGTAATTGCCATTATATATTACCACCGCCTGTTCTAAAAAATTTGTTGTCAGGGTCATTTAGCCATCTAGCCCACGCCCTTTTGTTGTGCTTTGGTTCTCCAAGTTTTTCTATTAAATCATAATATAAATTTGCAGGTATTTCTGCAATTTGTCTCATGTGGTTTTGGCTTCCAACAAGATTATATGGTTTGTAATCCATATCTAAGTCTTTTGCTTTTTTAATTATTTCTTTTGTTTCTTGTTCTACCGAAACATAATGCTGACCATCATTACCACCATGAAAATAAGTTGTTTTCTTTTGATGTGGGTCATATCCAATAATTTTTTTTGTCATTTTTATCTCTTGATTTTAGGGAGCTGCCATTAAAGACAGCTCCCATTTATTAGACTAAGATGTACTTAAATCAGTCACCATTGCATGAGCTTTTGGTGCAGTTGGAACAAATGTCCATTCTGATATTATTGCAAACTTAGTTGCATCACCGGTTGGTGCTACATCTGAAACAGAAAATAATCTGTTAGGTAAATGACCAACTGAATAATGGTCACTATCTAGCAAGAATACTGTATCATTTGGCATTTGTCTGTCTATTGTGACAGATAACTCACCAAAGTCTGTTAGATACATTGACACACTTCCAATAATAGCAATTTCTTTTGGTGCTGAATATTGAAGTTGTGCAGTTGCTACTGAGCCACCTGATAAGTCACTAAATGCGACTTTGTTAGCAGGTGAAACAACTAACATATCTGGTTGTCCACCATCTGTGTATGCTAATTTCATTGCAGCGTCTATTTTAGCTAAAGTAAGTGCAGCGTTTGTGCCAGCTTTGTCAGAAACATCACTACCATCACCGGTTGGTGTTGTAGATGGTGATACTAGATTTACATTAGTTATATAAGAACTAATTTTACCAGCTTTTCTTGGGTCTGATGCTGAACGAGCTTCATTTTTACATAATGCTTTTTCAATATCTCTGCGTTGCTCTAAGCCTTTTAGAACCTTGACATAAGCGGTCTCTTTATCCCTACCTGCTTTGTCAACACTATCTAAAGTGCCTGATACTGATGCGGCTTGGATTGAGATTTGATGATAATTGCCAAGTCTTGTTGTTACAGTTGGATTGACATAAGAATAGTCTGCACCTTCTGCGGCATAGTTATCATCAGCTGCTGCTGTTAGTTCTTGTACTTGCCATTCGTGAAATACGCCTGATGTAGTTACTTTTTTACCATTAGAAAATATTGGTGTTTCTGCAGGGTCTATACGAGTAATAACATCTGACAAATCTTCTCTTTCACCGATTGCGTTTGCGGTTTTATATGTTGCCATAGTTTTTTCCTTTTTAGGTTATGTGGATTTTTGTAAAAGATAATCAACAGCCGAATCCATGCTACCTGTTGACCTTAACTTACTAAAGGCTTTATCAACCTTTCCTTTTTTTAGGTCATTAGAGGTTGTTATTTTCTTTCCAGACTTTGCCATCTTTGGTGCTTTGCGTAATTTTTTTTGCATAAGAGGTTTTTTAGTTTGTAATTCATCAAACATCATTGCTTTTCTCAACATTAATATTGCCCTATGGTCGGTAGCTTGACTTAATTCTGCATCTGTAAATCTTTCCCTTTCAGGTAAATTTTTTGCATAATTTACAATCTTCCTTTTTTCACTTTCGGCAATTTTCTGGTCTTTCCACTCCGGTATAGCATCATTCAAGTATTGTTGTGATTGTGCTATAACCTTTTGCATTTGTTGTTGACCTTCAATTTGTTGTTTATATTGCAACTCTTGATTTGTTTGTTGAACCCTTGCTAAGTGTTCTCTTTTGTCTCGCCACGCATCTTTTTGCCTAACATATTCCAATGGGTCATCTTCATATAATCTTGTCCATTGTTCTTCTGTTGGCTCATTTTGAATGTCACTAGATAGTTGCTGGTTTACTTGCTCTAAACCTAAGCGGAGATTTTCTCTCTCTTGTAAAAGTTCCGATTGTTGCTGTTCAAATTGTTTTTTTTGGCTAGCAAGTTCGGTTGTCTTTCTAGTATAATCAGATTGTCGGCTATAACCTGCAGCTAATTCGTCAAGGGTAACATCTTTATCTTCACCATTAATCTTAACAGTAATATATTCTTGTTCCTCATATTCCTCAGCTTCGGCTTCGGCTATTGTTTCATCTAATTCTTCCGATACATCTTCTTCAACAGCTTCAAGTGGCTCATCTTGTTCTTCAACTTGATAAGGTTCTTCACTTATTGGTTCATCTATATCTGTAATGGTTTCAGTTTCGTCAACTTCTACCTCTGGTTGTACCTCTTGATTCGGTTGTGGATTATCTTCTGTTTCCTGCCTGTCAAGTAGTAGGCTTGTGGCTTCCGCCATGTTGATAGGTTCGTTCCCTGTTGGGTTGTCGGCTGTCATTTTTTGCTCCTTTAGACTGCGTTATGCTTGGTCTTAGTTGATTTTTGTTAATTGGTCATTTGCAATCTTACCGGTTGCAATGACATTTTCTATGTGTTGCTTAACTGTTTTAAGAGTTTTCAACATCATAAAAACTGTTTCACGAGGTTTTTGTTGTTCAATAGAACTATTTTCCCATGCTGTATGGTATTCTTTTTCTAAATAATCAAAAGCCTCTTTTAGAATTTCGTTTTCAAGTAATGCTTGTGCTTGTTTACCACGAGCAATTTCTTTTTGTATTTTATCCATGTTATCCATTTTTATTTCCTTTTATGTATATTGTGCTATTTCTTCTTCCGTATAACCTTTTTCAAGTAATGACGCTATTTCTGTTTCTGTTAAATATTGATTTTCGTTTGTAGCAACAATAGCTTTGTTTCCAAGTAATCCCATTGTGTCAACTCCACCAAATTGTGCAATATTTAACATTGTGTCAGCACCTTGCTCTGTATATCCTTGTGACAATAAAGAATTTTTATAAGCGTCAGGTGATTGTGAAACTTTACTAAGATTTGAAATATCTATTGTATCTTCACCATTTGCAACAGCTTTTAACGATAATAAAGTTGTGCCTTGTATTAAATCATTTGCCAACATATTAGCATCAAAACCATTTTCACCTGTGTAATAAAATCTTTGAATATCATCAGTTGAGTTAATAATATCTCCAGTTTCAGGATTATAATTTAATCTATTATCTGCAGTTTGTTCTGTTTCTTGATTGCCGTAAGTTACACTTAATGGGTCACGATTACCTGTTTGCACTAAAACATCACCTTCTGTTTTTAAACCAAAGCCATCTGCAATAGTATTAATAGCAGTACCCATACCTTGTGATATTGCTGATGCTTTATCAACATTGCCTTGTTTAAATTTATCGCCACCCATGCCAAAATCTTCACTTGATGAGGTTGCTAAATCAAAACCACTAAAACCTGTTTTATTAGATGGGTCAGGTGCTAAACCTTCTGCAAACAATAAACCCATAGCAATAGCTGCTGTTAATGGATTAGTTGCAAGACCTTGTATTCCTGTTCCAAGAGTCGTAGTTATGCCTGAACCTCCTAATGCAGCAGCACCACCTGTACTTACAGTTGCTGTTCCACCTAATAACCCTGATGCACCTAAACCAACCGCAGAACCAAAAACATTTGTTGGTGTTGCTTCTTCAAGTGCAGCATTTAAACTTAATAAACCAGCACCTAAAGATAATAATTCAGTAGGCGTTAATTGTGTTGCATTATTTAATGTTGAACCAGCAGCACCAAAACCTTCATTAAGAGGACTATTCATAAAATTACTAGCTTTATCTAAACCTTTTTCAAACATACTTCTTGGGTCATCAACAGGTATCATTTGGTTACTAGTTGGGTCAAATTTTGTAATAATATATCCATCTGCATCAGTAAAAACTTCATAAAAAGTTTGTCCATCTTTAGTAAAAGTTTCAAAAGCAGTTGCACCTGTGGGTGTTGTTCCTGCTGATTGCAAATTAAATTCACTTCCTGTATCACTTAAATTTATTTGTCCATCAATAGAGCCATCAAGACTTAATCCCCCACCTTCACTAGTTTGTTTAAATGACGAGCCAGCAACACCTGATGGAGCGGTTCTTGTTCCACTTAAAATTGTTTCTGCATTATTTATTAAATTACTTGCTTGAGCAGAACTACCTGCAATAGAACTTAAACCAGTTAAAAGAGCTGAACCAAAATTTGCATTTGTTGTTTCTATTGTGTTAATTAAACTAGCTGCGTCATTTGCTGTAATGTCACCTATATCAACTAATGTATTTATAATGTTTGTAGCATTATCTTTTGTAATATAACCTGATGTTTCTTCTGTTTCACTTCCTGTTCCGCTATCAATAATATCATTACCAGTACCACCAGTAAGTGTACTTGTTAAAATATTATTTTCTGATGGAATTTCTGTTGTTTCAGTACCTGTGCCACCATCTATTGTATCATTACCACCTGCTCCATTTATTGTACTTATTGTTGTGCCACCACTTGTATTTGAGTTAATTTCTATTGTGTTAGTTCCTGTACCTCCAGCAAGGGTATCATTACCTGAACCTCCTGTAATAATTGTTCCAGTATCAATACCTCCGTTATTAGAACCACTACCATCTGTACCGCTATCATCACTACCAAGTAAACTTGTTGCACCTGCACCAATTAAACCTGCAGCACCTAAACCTGTTAAATCAATACCATCATCAGTTGTGCTGCCACCTTGATTAACAAAAGACTCCCAAAAAGCAGGGTCATAAGGTAACCTTTGATAAACATTCATATTAAATGTATCAGGACTAACCGCAAAACTTCTTTGAAAGTCGCTTTCAAGTGTTGGGTATTGGTCAATCATATTTAACAAAGATTGTGGTCTTTGTTGCATAACATCTAAATCTGACAATGTGTCTAATGTAGGTGTGTTTTGTAATAAACCTTGTTGTGGAACAAAATAATTAGGTTGATTTAATACAGGTTGAAAATTATCCATAAAGCCTGAATAATCTATTTGCTGTGTCGTTGGTTGTGCAGCGTTTAAACCACTAAGTATTGCTAATGTTTCGTCATCTAAATTTGACATTACTCAACTCTTGGTAAGTTTGTTGATGGTTGTCCACCAACTTGTTGTTCAAAACCTCTTAGTTGAGCTTCATACCTAAGTTCTTCTTTTCTTATTTCCATTTTCATTTGCAATTCTTCACGCTTTAATTGTAATTCAGCGTCTTGTTTTGCTTTTTGTAATTGAATATCGGCTTCCATTTTTTGTTGTTCAAGTTGCATTTTAATTTGTGCTTCACTTGGTTGGGGTGGTTGTTGTGGTTGTGGTGGCGTATCGGCAGGATTTTTAAAGAACCTTGACGCATCTTTAAATCCGGCTAGCCCTGATAATTCTGCCAATGTATTTCTATATTGTTCTAAAGAAACTAATGGGTTTTCAGCACCCATTTGAAGTAATATTTGTTCTTGTTTTTGTGCCATTTGATTTAAAAATGCTAGTTTTTCGTTTGTTTGACCGCTACCTAAACCAACATTAACTGTAATATCATATTCATGCTTCCAATTTGTAGGGTCTATTGGCACAAATTTATTGTTTAACCTTATCATTTGGTCTTTTTTGCCATGATGTAAACATAAAGTTAGGATTAATCTAAATAATTGTTTTACGCCTGTTTCGGCAAAAACCCTCGCAATCATTTCAATTTTACCTTGTGCAGCATTAACTTGAGCGGCAACAGCGGTTGCGGTTGTAGATTGTAGTGCATCTGCATCAAGACCCATTGAGGCTTTTGAAAGTCCTGTTCTTTGTTCTTTTAATTCATCAAGATATTGCAACAAACTATAAGCATTTTGACCTATCATTTGTGGTTGCAATGGTTGTAACGAATTTGCTTGTCTTACCCTAACAACACCACCTGCCCTTGAATTTAATAAATCATCAATATTAACTTGACCCTCAACAGCGGCAATTCTTGAATTATTAGTAAGATATATATTATCTAATAATTGTCGCATTACAGTTGATTTAATTAATTGTATGTCCATAACAATTTCAGCTAAACTTCTACCAATAAGTCTATGCGGCATTAGTATGGGAGATAAACAAGCAAATGGTATATGGTCAAAAACTTCATTTTCAACTATTTCAGAACCTTCGCCAATAGTAACAACCCTGCGTAATTCAGCAATACCATCACCATCATAATCAGCTTTTATGTATGCTTCGACAACTAATACATCACGCATTGACATATCACTTGTATCAGTATCACTACCGGTCTCAACATCTTCAAATCTATTTTGTACTTCATCACCAAAATCTAATTCGGAATGTCCGGCATATCTTTCAACCAAATCTCTATCATAACCCATTTGTATAAGGTCACTTACTTTCATGGTTGTGCGGTGGGCTACAAAATCAGCTTCTTCTAAAGATGATGCTCTTTTAGAAACTAAAAATTCTTCTGGTGGAATATTATCAACTTTAATCATACCACCATAACTTTTTCTTTTTATAACAACATCATGTCTAGCATTACTTTCATAACTATCCATAGTTTCCATTGACATTTCGTCAACTTGATATTCTTCTTGCTCTTCCGTTCTTTGTTCAAGAACTTCAACGCTTTCGTCTTGCAATAAAAGTGTTAATTCATCATCTGAAAGATTAGTATATGTTTCCTCTTCCATTGTTTCAGTTTCATCATAATAAACTTTTACAACGCCTAGTTTTTGTAACAACGCATCCTTAAAAAAATTATGTAAAACAACAAAACCATTATTTTGACAATTTATAACATAATTTGCGTATGATGTGGCTTGTTCTGCACCCTCAACATCTTCTTCATTGCGAGGCATAAATTTTACAAAATCATCTGTTTGTGTAAAAGTACGCATAAGGCTAGGCATGATAAATTCTATGGTGTCGGCAACCTCTGTTGTAACAACTTGAGAACGACCTTCTTGTTCGTTACCATACTTTTCACCCATATAGTAATCCATAGCCTTAATTCTGTCTATGCCGTACTCATTATCATAATAGCCATGTGCGTTCTCTATTTCATTACGCAACAAGGCTTGAAATTCTAGCTTATCCATTAAAAAATCCTATTTAGCAGTTTTTTTATTTGCAGGTTTTTTCTTAGTTTCAACAGGCTTTTTTGTTTCTTTCTTAGTCTGTCTTTCCATATCTAATACTTGACTTCTTTGCATTGTATTATCCTAAAAGTATTGTTAATAAAAGAATTGCAATAATGCCGCCCAATGCTGCATCAATGTAATCCCATGAATGACCTTTTATGTAGTCAATGATGTTTTGTATTTTTTCCATTATTTTCTCCTAATTTAATTCCGATACATCCGGTTTAATATCAATAGTTTGTATTTTTTCAACAAACTCTTCACTTGAGCCACCGCTTCTATGAAAACTAAACGCTGCGGCTGCCAAACAAACTTCGGACAACAATTCCCAACTGTCTAAATGTCGGTTCATTTTTTCTAATTCATCAATTAAATGCACTAATAAAGCATGGGTAACAGGATTATCAGCCTCAAAGTCTTGTTCAGGCGTAAATATAATATCTTTTATGTTATCCATGAATTGTCCTTATATGATATTGGCTTATTCCAATTATGTTGTGTTCCTCTAATAGAGGCGGTGAAGGCTTGCTGTGCAAATGTTAAACAAAACGCATCTGCTAAATCACAACTACGCCCACCTAGTCTTTTTTTAAATTCGTCTTTAGCCTCAACTTTGATTTTACCATTTGAGGTAAATTTAAAACGAGGGGCTATTAATTCTTCTATTAACTTGTCATCTTGCACAAGGTAAACATCACGACCCTCAAACCATTCTCTAGCCTTAAACCATAATTCATCACGCAAACGCATATATTTATCACGCATACTTGGGCTTTCACTTACTTGTATAGGTCTTGCCGGTAATTCAAGTTCGGTTAATCTTGAGCAAACACCACTACCAATGCCTATGCTATCAACCATTATATCGGTGGGTCTATCCTTAAAAGTGCAGGTTTCGTATTCTTGAACAATAATACCAACTGTTTCCATTAAGTCCTTACCTTGCCAAGACTTAATAGGTTCAATAATTTCATTGCCACGCCTTTTACATAAAGCCGTTCTATCACTACCAAAGGCGGCAACATCTAAACCCCAAACAACCGGTGTATATGGGTCAACTTGGACATCCCTTTGCAATGCACTATCCACCATATATAATGGAATGACAGTATCATCTTCTGCTCTAGGAAATTCACCAAGAACCCTAACCCTATAAACATTTGAGTCGTCACCATATTTAAGTGACATATCCTCAATATATTCGGCTGATACTTGTGAACTATCGGCACACGCAACAGTCATTAATTTCCATCTATCACGCATAGCGGCAAAAGCATTAAAAAAATAACCACTTGTTCGTGTTGGATTACCGGTCATAACAACTTTAGCATTGGGAGTTGATAAAGAACCTTCACCAACCTCAAATATCATATCGTCAACACCACTAGCTTCATCAATAATAAAAAGTAAATTATCACTATGAAAGCCTTGTAGGGCTTCAGGATTTTCACGCCTTGATACACGAGCAACGGCATAGCTATCACTTGCACCTTCAAGGTTGATTTTGTCGTTCTTCATTTCTAATTGATTATAAAATGCTTCCGGTAATTGCCGACCCCATTTTTTAACTTCCGCCCATAGTACATCAGATAGTTGGTGTGCTGTGTTTGCGGTACATATTACTTTGCATGGGTGTCTTGTAAGCAACCACCATAATATCAACCATGATAAAACGGCAGTCTTACCAACACCATGTCCTGACTTAACTGCATTTCTTGGATTGTTTTGAACATTGTATAAAAATTCTTTTTGCCATTTTTCAGGCTTAACATTTAACATTGTTTCAACAAACATTACAGGGTCTGCTGCTAAATCTTCTATAATTTCTTCTAATTGTTCGGCTAACATTAAATTCCTTTTTAAAGGTGTAGATAGGACAAAAATGGATAGTTTTCGAAAAACCTACCTACACCACCTCAAGAGGTAATAACTGTTGTGCCGCCATTTTTTTTGGTGTTCCTTCTTTATTGTTAATTGGGGAGAATAGCACAACAAACACCATTTAACCATATTTGGTGATTTGTGAGAGTTTGTCAACACCATATATAGTAATAAAAAAAATTGAAAAAATTTTTATATTTTGTATTGACTTATATTGTCAATAGATGTACCTTGTCTATATTGTTAATTAATTATGGAGACTAAAATGACTACTAAAAATAGAAAAAATGAATACAAACTAACTCACAAGGGATTTAATGTCCTAACACTTGCATTAACAACAAAAGAGAGAGATGTTCTTTTCAAATTATTTCATGGAAACACACAAGGTGAAATGGATTGGAATAACTGGGATTTACAAACCCTAAGTTATAAAATTCAAGAATTAAAAGGAGGTAAATAATGACTTATAATGAAGAAGAAAGAGCAAAATCAATCATCTTTAATGAAAATATTTTTATGGGTGGTGGTGCATCTGTATATATTGGTTCTGATGTTTACCCTTACACCATTATAAATTATAAAAAAGATATGGTGGCTATTCAAGAGGACTTTGCTAAACCAACAAAAGACAGCAACTATTATTCTAATCAAGAATATATTTACTCACCTAATGATGAAGGTAAGGTTTTATATTTTAAATTAGATAAAAATAAAAATTGGTTACAAGTTGTTAGAAACGAAAAAACCAATAGATGGAATAAAACCAATATAAGTTATCGTGTATTTTTTGGCGAAAGAAAAAAATATCGTGACCCATCTTTTTAGGAGAAATAAATGAATGATGAATTAGAATATATACTTATAGTGGCTATATCAATAGCCACTTATTTACAATTTATAGGAGTGTAATATGTCAAAAAGACAAATAAAACCAAAAACCGCAAAAAGCAAAAAATTTTCACATAGACCACAACGAGCAGTAAACTCGATTTGGATTGAGAA
>Ga0228653_1000072_pt1 | contig 30516 bp, 29 predicted proteins | sample 65DmetaG_FD_182745 | JGI IMG/M metagenome (GOLD analysis project Ga0228653, IMG submission 182745) | Seawater microbial communities from Monterey Bay, California, United States - 65D | ecosystem: Environmental > Aquatic > Marine > Coastal | place: USA: California | collected 2016-11-02
TTTAATCTATAAACGTAACTCTACACAAATCAAAAGCAGGAACAATTAAAATGATTAATAGTAAGAGAGGTAATTCTTTTCTTTGTATGGATAAATAATTAACGGTTTCTGTTTCTAAAGTTAGAAGCTTAAGTGTTAGGAGTCCTAATACTAGTCCAATAACAAGAGACCCCGTGTCTCCCATAAAAATTTTCTTTTTGGATGAAAAATTATAACGTAAAAAAGCCAACAACATACTGATTAATGCCGCTGAAATAAACATAAAAAAGAAAAGCTGTAGTTTATAAAAAAGAAATCCAAAACAAGCTGAGATAACAATCCCTGTTATGGAAGACATACCATCTATGCCGTCTATTAAATTAAACGCATTGATAAATGCTAAAATTAGAAACATAGAAATGGAAACTGAAAAAAACATATTGAGCTCATAGATTCCTAAAAATCCATGAAACGAAAGGATCCTATAATCCGATTGAATAATTAAAATACTCAGTGCTAGTAGTTGACCTAGAAATTTAGCTTTTGGAGATAAATCTTTTAAATCATCGAGTAAGCCCACAAAAAACATGATGGTGATGGCTAACAATATACTTAAACTCGTATCATTGATATTATAAAAATTTGAGAAGAAAAAGAATACAACAAGGGAGATAAAGAAAGATACACCACCTAAAGTAGGGACAAAGTCAGTGTGAGAGCTTCTGTCATTTGGGGCATCATAATGACCAAGTTTACTACTTATTTTTCTGATTCTAGATAGACTAAAGCTTGTTATGAGAAACACAATAACAAACATAAAGAACATATTACTAGGGATTAATAGGTCTTTAAAATTCATTTTTTTTTACAAATATAAAAAAATTAGCTGAATCTTCAGATATGATTACATTTATGAAGGAAAAATTTAGGAATTATAAAAAAAATTACCTTTAAACTAAATAAATGTTAATCAATAATTTATAAAAAACAGATATCTGTAACAAATAATGATTTTGATTTAAAAGTTCCCAGTAAAGAGAATAAATTGTAATTTTGAAAAAAATAGTGCTCATGTTCAGTTTTTTCAAAAAACATGAAAAACCCTTATTTGAAGGGCTTTGCGATATCCACAACCATTTATTACCTGGCATAGATGACGGTAGTAAAGATATAAACACATCAGCCAAAATGCTACATGCTTTTAGAGCATTAGGGTTTACAAGCAGTATTCCCACACCACACATCTATAAAGAGTTGTATCCAAATACTCCAGAAACGATAAAAAATGCATTTGACCTTTTAAAACAACAAAAAAGCCCTGAAAATAACATAAAAGTTAACAGCTATGCAGCTGAGTATATGGTAGATGAAGTATTTATGAAAAATCTTGAGCAATCTTCACCATTATTACTCTTAAATGATACTTATATTTTATTAGAAATTAATTTTTTTGGAAAAACCACCATGTTAAAATCAGCTTGTTTTAGTTTATGTCAAAAAAACATTACTCCAATACTAGCCCATCCAGAAAGGTATCATATGATTAAAGACATCTCTGAATATCAAAATTTAAAAAATCAAGGATTTTACTTTCAATTGAACGCCTTATCACTTATAGGGCAATATGGGCCAGAAGTAAAACAAAAAGCAGAAAAATTACTGAAGGCTGGGCTATATGATTTTGTAGCTACTGACGCCCACAGTGTAAATGACCTAAAAAAACTAAAAAATCTTAGCCTTTCTAAAAAGCAAGGGATACAATGGGAATCGATTCGAGAATTTCAATTAAAATTATTTTCCTAATAATTAAAAAAGTATCATACATAAAAAACCACCGAGCTGCGGTGGTTTTTTATATCATTATAATTAGACTATAAAGCTTAATTATTCTTCATCTCTACCATAGCCGTAGCCATAACCATAGTTATACTTATAGGTATAGCTGTAACGGTATTTATAGCTGTAACGGTATCCATAGCCATAGCCTGAAGAAGATGCAGAAGCAATAAGACCGTTCAATACCATTCCAAAAGGTGGCATATTTTCACGGCCATGAATCTCTTTAATAAAAGGGAAAATATTCTTATCGGAGTATTGAGCACGAGATACATAAACCACCAGGTCACATAAGGGCAATAAAGGTGTTGAATCACTTACCAATAACAAGGGTGCAGAGTCAATAATGATAAGATCATAACTAGATTTTAATATTTCTAACAATTCCTTCATACGAGGACGCATCAATAATTCTGAAGGGTTTGGAGGAATGGCCCCAGACAGTAAATAATCAATTTCATCAATCGATTTTCCTTTGACTATTAATTTCTCTAAATCATTATAGTTCACATCATTTAAAAAGGTAGAGAGCCCTAAATTCCCACGTTCAATACCCAAAAGGGTATGCACCTGAGGGTTTCGTAAATCTGCTCCTATTAAAATTACTTTTTTTCCCAATGCGTTATAACTTTGGGCAATATTATAGGACACAAATGATTTACCTTCACCTTTAATGGTAGAAGTAGTAATAATCACTTGAGGTTTATTTTGATTGAGTAAAAAACTCATACTCGATCTAATCACACGGGTAGATTCGGCAATAATACCACGATCATCATTTTCAGAAGAATAGTTTTCATCAAAAGGCACCTCACCTAATATACTGATTCTAGGTAATCCTTTTTCTAAATCTTCTCGGGTATTGATTTTAGTATCAAGGAATTTAAGAAGAAAAAGAATTCCAAAAGGCAAAAAAATCCCTATAAGAATACCACCAAAGTATATTGCCTTTCCATTAGGTGCCACTCGACTATTAATTGAAGTTCCTGAACTTAATACTTTTAAATTTGGTAATACAGAAACATAACTAATAGACGCTTCTTCTTTTCGTTGAGATAAGAATACTAAGAGGTCCTCAGCAAATTTAAATTCTCTAGCCAAAGTTCTCATAGTATACCCTTTAATTGGTATACCAGAAACAAAATCCAAAGATTTATTATTTATTTTTTCGTAACTAGAAAGCGATACTTTTAAATTTTCAATGTAACGCCCAATACCTTCGAGATTTGCTTTTTTGAGCATATTTAATTGCTCAGTTAATTTTAAAACAATAGGACTATTTAAAGTAGTACTTACTAATAAAGTATTACGTTCCATTACCAATTTATTGTATGAAACTAATAATTCATTAATACCATCATCAACTAAACCTATGTTTGCAGGCAAAATCTCAAAACTTTCTTGGTTTTTCAATTGATTAAGAAGCGAAGTTGAGATCTCTAACTGAATTTTTATATTGAAAGCTGCTTCATTTTCCTTAAAAATATTTGATAATGCATTTGAGGTTTGTTTATCTGTGTCGTAAATATTATTTTTTAACTGGTACGCTATAGTTTTAGTGGAAATAGAATCAATCGTATTTTTCAGAATCTTTAAACGCTCATCAATAAATTTAATACTAGCCTGAGATAGTTGACGTTGATCAGTAATTCTATCTTCTATAATTACTTGAATCAAAGTATTTAAAACAGCATCATTTCTATCTTTATTTGTACCAGATATCGAAAGATTAACAATTTCCCCTTGTTTTCTGGGGCTAATTGCAACTAACCTCTTTTTTAATAATGAAGTTGAATTTTTCAAAGATGTTCTACTTATTATAAATTCATTATCACTATGAAAATGGGGGTCATTTAATTTGAAAGAAAAAAATTCATTATCTAATATTTCATTTTTTCTAAACTTAAAACTTTTGACTGAATTAGAAATTTTTATTGAGTCATTTAAAAAAATCAACTTAAATAGTTGAGGATTATTTGAATCTTTAAATAATATTTTAAAGGGTATTTCATTCCAAAACCTCAATTTAGATTTGACTCTACCTAATTCAGTAATGGATGTTTGAAGATCTAACTGCTTAACAACCTGACTCAAAATATGGTTTGAAGTAATGACTGATATATCATTCTCTACATTTACTCGAGTTCCAAACAAACTGGTTACTTCTGTAGTTAAAAAAGAACTAGTAGCATCTGATTTTGTAATTTGTATCTGTGCAGTACTTTTAAATACACTAGGTGTATAACGAAGATAAGTGTAAGAACCTATTAAAGCCATAACAATTGTCATTAAGAACCAAGGCCAAAAAAATAAATAATAAGAAATTTCTGTTTTTAAGTTGAAACTATCTTCATCTTTTACATTTGATATATTTTCAATATTATTATTCATATTAATCATCTTATCAAGATTATAGTGCTTAAAAGTATAGAAGCTATACTAAGTGCAGTAGAAATATTACCAATAAGCCCAGCGCTTTTAACTTTTTTTGAATTTGGGTTTACTATAATCACATCATTAGGTTGAATGTTCTGATAAGGACTATCTAACCATTCAGCAGAAGTTAAATCGATATTTTTGGTAGTTCTTTTCCCATTAAATTCTCTTATGAAAATTATATCCTTTCGATTCCCATCTATAGTTAAATCACCTGCTAGGCCTAAAGCTTGTAGTAAACTAATATTTTTCTCAACAAATGTATATGTTCCAGGTGAATTCACCTCTCCAAGAATAGTTACTTTAGCGTTCACTAAACGGATTGAAACATTAGGGTTTAATAAATGTCCTTCAGATTCTAAACGTTGTTTTAAATAATTCTCTAAAGCCTCTGGAGTCATACCAATTACAGAAACTTCTCCTAAAACAGGAAAATTAATTGTTTTGTTTTTTGAAACTAAGTATCCATTAAGCTTCATTAATTCCATAGAATTGTTATTACCTTGATAACTAGGTTTGTTGTAAGGAATAGAAGCTTTCATTTCTAAAGAAGAAATATTAATATTGAGTATATCATTTTCCTGTAGAATATTTTCTGTTGAATTAATTTTACTAATATCAATACTGTTTAAATCTTGTAAATAAAGGATGTTTTTTTTAGAAACACAAGATTGGCAAGCAAAAAAAATTAAAGTAATTACTAAAATATGTTGAATTTTGTATGTTATTTTTATCATCTATTTTTTCTTATACACAAAAATAATCTATTTTTAAATAATAATTCGTTGTATTTAAAAATTTCGTTTTGGTAAATCTTTAAACCATTTTTCATAAATCTTTGAAGTTGGAAAAAAAATTACCCAAGCTGTCAAAAAAATTATTTTGAAATCTGTCCAAAAACTTATATTTTTTTTGTACCACAATTCAAGCTCTCCTTTGTGAGGACAAATGTGATTTTCATAATATTTTGTTTTATTCATATTTGTTTTGGAGATTAAATCTTCTTCATCTCGAAAAACAATTGAACCTATTCCAGTAAGTCCTGGTTTATTGGAATAAATAGCTTCTCCAATACCCTCATCATAGGGATTATAAATTAGTGGTCTGGGACCTACAATACTCATATTTCCAATAATAATATTAATTAATTGTGGTAATTCATTAATTTTTGTTTTTCTTAAAAATTTTCCGAATGGTAAAACTCTTGGATCCTCCCTGACAGTTAATAGACCCTCACCCATATTTTCACTATTCTTAAGCATGGTTGTAAACTTCCAAATTGAAAATATTTTTAGAGACTTACCTATTCTTTTTTGAAAATATATAATTTGATGCTCACCAGAACTTAATAAAATTATACTTATTAATAATAGATATGGTGATAAAATAGTTAAAACAATAGATGCTAAAAAAATATCTATGACTCTTTTGATTATTTTGTTGTAAATGTTCATTGTAAATTATAAAATAAATTTAAACTTTAGGTACCTCAAATCCTTTTTCGAAAGATTCAATACCTGTTTTATAAAATTCTTCATACCATTTTACAGTTTTCTTAAGACCCTCCTTCCAATTCACTTTAGGTTTAAAACCTAGTTGAGTTTCTGCTTTAGTAATATCAGGACATCTTCTAGATACAGATCCAGGGTAAGTTGGTGCATTTTCGTATTCACCATTGTAATTCATAAGTCTTCCTGTTTCTTTAATTAATTCTTCAATTGAAATTTCTTCAGAAGAGCCAATATGATAAATTGCGCCATTTGAATTTTCGCTTTCCATTGCTAAAATTGTACCCTCTACTGAATCTGAAATAAAAGAAAAAGATCTGGTTTGATCATGACCATATATTTTAAAAGGTGATTCATTACTTAAAAATCTTTGAACTAAATGAGGAATAACATGCTTAAAACCCATTCTAGGACCAAAGGCATTATGATATCTAACTACTGTACATTCAAAACCTACTTTTTTGGAATAATTAAGAAAACCTGACTCTCCAAGCATTTTTGTTACAGCATATGTAAATCTAGGGTGTGCAATATCTTCGATACATAACGGTATCTCTTCAGGTGTAGGAACTTTATAACCAAAAGCTTCTATTGTACCTGCATAACATTCACTTGTGGATGTATACAGGATTTTTTTAATCTTAGCTTTTTTCGTCCATTCTAATGTATTATAAGTTAAAGCTGTGTTAATCCTAATAACTTCATGTGGTCTTTCTAAAGTATTATTAACTCCCACAACAGCAGCTAACATATATAATTGATCATACTCATTATCCAGCAAATCAAATGAACTTGGTATAGTGAAATCTGCTCTTATTACTTTAATATTATATTTCTCAACAAGTAAACTTAACGATTCATCCATTTTACCCCTTGAGAAATTATCTGCAAGTGATAACTTATACATATTTTTTTCTGCAAGAGTTTTGAGTAAATTAAAACCTACAAAACCTGCTCCACCTAATATTAAAACACTTTTTTTCATTTATTATTATTATTATTATTATTATTATAAATCTCCTCTTCCAACTACTTTTAAAGTGTGATTTTCTTTTAAAATATTAATCTCATTTTCGTTGAGTACTCCAACTGTATCGAAAATAAAACTATTTTTATTAATTGAAATATCTTTAATTAAAGATTCATTGTTAATGTACTCGCTATGATTTGTACAGAATACCAATATATCTATATATTCATCTAATAATTGGTCTAAATCTGAAGAAACTTTTATTCCTTTTTCCTCCCATAAATCAACATATGGGTCATGCAAATAAATTTTAGCACCCTCTGAAGTCAGGTAATCATAAAATGGTTCTACAGGAGTATAACGAGTATCAGAAATATCACTTCTATAAGAAACCCCTAAAAGAAGCACCTTTTTACCAATTAAATTTTCCTTGTAAGTTTCTTTAAGATAGTTAAATGCAAACAATGGCATTTTATCGTTAATTTGCACACTTTTCTCGCTTTGTTTTAAAGGTAATTTTGAATTAAATAAATTTTGTTTAGCCCAAGAAGCAAGTAAAGGATCTTTTGTCAAACAATACCCTCCTACACCAATACCTGGTAACATCATGTTACTATGAGTTGGCCTCATTTTTATTGCACTAACTACTTCGTACAAATTGACATCTGCTAGTTCTGCAAAGCGAGACCACTCCACCATAAAAGCAATATTCATTGCTCTATATGAATTCTCTAATACTTTAGCCATTTCTGTAGCGTTAGTATTTGCAAGTTGAGTTAAGGGATATTTTTCTGTACTAATAATCGTTCTTAGAAATTTTTCGACTGAAAGGGCACTATTTTCATCAATACCAGAATAAACTCTATAAAAATTTTGAATAGAATCAATATAATTTGGTCCAGGCATTACTCTTTCATAAGAATGACCTAATTTAAACTTATCTGTTATCAAGTGTCTATTCACTAAACATTTTTTTATTAATGGATAAGCTACTTTTTCACATGTACCTGGAGGTACGGTAGTCTCGACAAGAATTAACACATCCTCTTTACAATTATTACCAATAGTTTCAATACCTTTTTCAAATGGTTTAAGGTTAACATCATAATCTATTAATGTTTTTGAGAAATCAGAGTTTTTCAAAACATCTAAATTAATGTCAACTATTATAACGTCTGCAACAGAATAGGCATAACTATCATGAGTTGCTAGTAAATTACCTTTTGATTGGGTTTTTTGATAGAAATCTTCAATCTTTGGATCAGAAGCTACAACTGGAAAAACACCATTATTTATAGATGCAATTTTCCAATAATTATTTTTATCTGCTAAATCTACACCAATCACAGCATATTCCTCGGTAAGAGCATTCGCACAAATTAATGTCATAACTGCCCCAACAAAGCCTAAGCCTTGAACAACTACCACTTTCTTATCTTCATGTTTAGATAGGAAGTCATTTATTTTTGCTTTGTCATCATGTTTAGGAATAAGATGTTTTTCGTCGTTAATTAAACTAAGTGAATAATTATTGTCTTGCATTTTTTATATTTTTTAATGATTGAATATAGTAATTATTAACGTTATTAATATCAAATTTTAGCTCCGCTAATTCTCGACTTTTTAAGCCCATTTCAAGCTTAGATTGATAATCCAATTCTATAAATCTTTTAATTTCGTTTCCTAAAGATTCTGGATTCTTAACTTGGCATAGAAACCCATTCTTTTCATGTATTACCACTTCTCTGCAACCAGGCACATCAGTTGCAATGATAGGCCTTCCCATACTTGCAGCTTCTAATAATGTTTTTGGAGTTCCTTCTCTATAAGAAGGTAATACAATAAGGTCTGAATCTGATATAAAATTTCTAACATCATCTTTAAACGATATATATTCAATCAAGCCATTATCTACCCAATCGTCTACTTCATTTTTAGTAATAGAAGTTCTATTTTTAACACCCACCATTCCCAGTAATATAAAAGTAATATTTGAATATTCCTTTTTTATAATGCTAGCCGCTTCTATTAATTCATAAATACCCTTGTCTGCAATAATTCTACCAATAAATAAGATTTTAATATTATCTGATTTAGTTTTAATAACTGGCTTAAACTTTTCAAGGTCTACTCCAGAGCCAGGAATTAGTTGTGTGTTATCTTTTTTAATAATATTAATTTCCTTGAAAAACTTTTGATCATCTGGATTTTGAAAAAAAATTAAATGTGAATTATTGAATGTATACTTATACAAAAGCTTAGCAACCTTATTAGCTAAACCTTCAGATAAAAATGCAGTTCCTAAACCTGTAATCGTATTTACAACAGGTATTCCTTTAGCTAATTTAGCAGCTAGTGTCCCATAAATTACAGGTTTTATAGTGAAATTAAATATAGCATATGGCTTTATTTTTTTTATCAATGTGTATAGTTGATAAATTAAATATGAATCTTTAAAGGGATTTATACCTGAACTATCTAACTTAATTTCGTGAAACTCATCTACAATAACTTTTAATTTTTCAACATAATTATCTTTTGAGGCCAATACTATAATTTGAAAACCATTTTTTTTTATGGTTTCAATAAGTTCCTTTTTAAATAATAATACGTGATGAGCAGCATTATAAATAATTATTACTTTCTTATCAATCAAAACACAGTTTTATTAATTATTAGATTGTTTACTTAGTTTTTTTTGAATTATTTTTTTAAAAAAAACTTTGTCTTCATTATTAATTCCAATGGTATAAATAAACAACATCAAACAACCAACAGAGGAAAAACCAACAATTAAAAAGTTGTAAAAATCGTTAGAAGTAGACTCACTTAGAATAAGCGGAACAATTGGAGCCAACACACTTACTAAAATAATTTTTAAAATTACATTTAAAAAATATTCTCTTGTTGGTAGTTTAATTATCCTATTAACTATGAATATTCTTGAAATTAATACTAAAAGACTAATTATTATTGAAATAATAAATGGATAATATGCATCATAACCTAGTTTTAAAAAGGAATAAGAAATTGGAAGTATTAATATATTTAAAAAACTTACAGCTATTTGTAATTTTCTTATTTTTTTTGTTGCGTAAGCAGCTGTGATTAGTGGACCAGAAATAGACTCTATCAAGGAGTTAATCAATATCAACCTACAAAATAATACAGTATTGTCTGGTACATTTTTTAACCACAACACTATAACGTAATCAGTTTCAATTAATAATGGTAGTGTAATTAGGAATAGTAAAAAAAATGAAAATTTACTTCCTTGCTGAACAATTTTATACATGTAAGCAATATTATTAGATGCATATGATTTTGTTATTTGAGGGTTAATAGCCGTCTGAAAATTATTTACAAAACCCCTAACAACTCCATCTACTTGATATGCAACTCCTCGAGCTGCATTTACAACTACACCAAAAAAAGTATTAAGAAGGATATTGACTCCTTGACCTTTTGTAGCATCAGCTACAAAACCCAAAAGACTCCAGTTTGCCATAAACCCCATTTCTTTTATTAATTTTTTATCTAAGCTATATTCAAACTTACAAGATGTAAACTTTAATTTTGCATATGTTCTAAACATCATTCTAGAAATAAATGAAATTATAAAGGTTAAGATTGCCCAAGTGATTAATTTATCTTCATTTATGAACTGGAGAAGAAAAACTACTCCTAATTTTAAGAACGAATCAACTACACTAGCAATGGCATAAAAATGCATATGCTCATATCCAATTATAAAACTATAATAGGGGTTACTAGATATAAATATTATTGAAGAAAAAACAGAGAATTGATATACCCAATTTGCAGCAATAATTCTATCTGAAGGAATATCCATATGATAATTTAAAAACCATAAACCAATAGTTTCTGCCATTAATAATACTACCAATGCAATGAGTATATGGATGATTACTGTATGACTAAATATTTTCCTTAATTTTCTTTTATTGTTTTCTCCAATTGCTGTAGTGATATATCTTCCTGTGGCAGTGCCCATAGCATTATTAAAAAAAGAAAACATAATTATTATACCACCTACCACATTGTATATTCCATAATCAGCAAAACCAAGTACGTTTAGAACTACCCTTGAGGTATAAATACCAACAAACATTGTCATCAGCATCCTTAAATACAACATAGAGGTATTAATAAATATTTTTCTTGAGTTTAATTCCATTTTAGAAATTAATGAGTATGGTTTACTTCTTTCTGTTTCTAATAACTTTAACAGGGTTTCCAACAGCTACAGAATATGGAGGTATATTTTTAGCGACAACTGATCCTGCTCCAATTACAGAACCTTTACCAATGGTAACACCTGGCAGTATAATTACTCTTCTTCCAATCCACACATCATCTTCAATTGTAATTGGATTAAAATCCATAAAACCTTGATCAGCCATAGGTATATCAGTTCTGTCAATCTTATGGTTCCTACTGTACATAATTACTTCAGGCCCCATCATTACATGTTTACCAATTTTAGTGAAGGGTGCAACTGAACATTTTTTTCCAATCCCTGAATAATCACCAATAGTTATGTTCTTATTAAATTTAGCAAACCGCTCAATATTAATTTTATTACCACAATTATTAATTATATGTTTAACTAGAAATCGTCTATAATAAAGCCCAAGTTTTACATGTATTTTTATGTTAAAAATAGTTATATACAAATAAGAATCTGGAAAAATCCATCCTGTAAGACGGTACAAGACTGAATAAATCTTTTTTGGTATAAATTTCATACTTCAGATTATTTAATTATTTTTAAATGACATCTTAACAAATTTTGAAACTCTTGGCTCATAAAACTTAGACATTAAGTATGATGTAAAAATCAACACTATGATTATCAAAGTAACCAAAAAATACTTATTTAAATATTCTTTTAGATTGTTTAAAGCAATAAACCCAATATTTTGATGTAAAAGATATAAAGGGTAAGTCAGCATACCTAGTTTAGTTAATCTTACTGAGTTAATAATGTTTAAACGATTCATTGAAACCATCAAGATAATTAAATAAAAAGAAAAAATTATTAAAGATATTATTATCGTGGAAAATTGAAAGTTAAAATAATTCTCAAGTACTTCAGCTTTAATAATGGAATGATTTAATGACAGTAGGAGACTAACGAATAAAATTGTATAATCTTTAAAACGCACTCCATTTTCATAGATTTGACTGAATACTATCCCTGCAATAAAAAGTGGTGCATAATCAAAGAATAAAAAAATGTTTAGTACTTTAAAGATTGAATAATCATCAAAAAAGTAATAAAGAACACAGAAAAATGACCAGAAAATAACTAAAGAGTCAATTGTAATTTCTTTTAACTTATTTAAAATTAGAAAAATACCAATTATAAATATATAAAACTTCATTTCAACAAAAAGTGTCCAATAAACACCATCAATACTTTCTATGTTTGCATAATTATGAAACATTGTAAGATTCATAATAAATTGAGGGAAATCTACACTAAATCTCGAATCACCAAATACAATAATCACTATGCTAGTAAAAGTAATACTTAACCAATAAATTGGATAAAGCCTTGAAATCCGGGATACTAAAAAATCTGATATCGATTTATTTTTGATAGAATGAGTTATGAGAAAACCACTAAGAATAAAAAATAAATCAACACCTAAATAACCGTATTTAAAAGCATGTCCAATATTCTCAAAACTAACATCTGACATATTATCGGCAGCCCAACCTCTAAATAATAGATGATATAGAACTACAGAAATTGAAGCAATAAATCTAAATAAATCAATTGCATATATTCTTTTTTTACTAAAATTATTAATTTTCATCTTAAATGAATCTTTCAATTTTTTCTATTTCTTGACTATTATCGAAATTACTACTATTACAGTTTTGAATAACTTGACTTACAAGTTTTTTATTTTTTATAATTGCACCCACTTGGTCTGCACATAGATAATTATCTTGAGATACAATAAATCCATCATATTCATGTTTTATTTGACTCGCTGAAGTTTTATAGTTTGAAATAATTACTGGCTTTGATATTATTTGTGCCTCCCGTACTGTTACAGATTTACCTTCAAACCTGGAGGGTTGTATGTAAAAATCACAAGCTTTTATGTAAGGATAAGGGTTTTTCTTTTTTCCCAGAATAAATACATTTTTAGTAACATTAAATTCAATAATTTTCCGCCTGATAAGTTGTTCATCGTTACCATAACCAATAATATACCATTTAATATCTATTCCCTTAGATATAATATTTTTACATATCTCAGGTATGTTGTCAAAATTCTTTGCAAATCCAAACCTGCCTATTGAAAGTATTTTAATTGAGTTATCATTAAATATTTCATTATCAACTTGAAATTCCTCTGCCTGTTTTAATATTATTTTTTTTGATAAGATATTTTCAATCACAAAAGATTTATCATAAAATTCAGGGTAATTTTCTAGGAATACCTCATTACAATCTTTAGAAACATTTGCTATATAATCTAATTTAGCATACATACTCCTATCAATTTTGGGATTATATACCAATTGATTATAGTCTGTATGTATCCATCCAATCTTCTTTTTTGCGTCTACTCTCTTTATAAGGAGATCAGACACCCCCAAGAAATTAATAGCTAAATCATAACTCCCCTCTAATTTTGGTAATAGAGGAACAATATACTTATTAGAATATTGTTGTTTAAGCCAAACGTTACTCTTTTTTTTTGTTAATAATGTATAAATTTTAAGTTCTATTTTAGATAAAATACGTGCCAATCCAAATATAAATCTTCTTGAAAATAAAATGTTTTTAATGGGAACCTCAAAAACATCAAATTTTGAATTATATGGTAATAAATTAACTTCTTTTGGAATATACTTCATGAACTCCCCACCATGCTGATAAACCATTAGAGTTAGATTGTATTTGTTATAATCAAATGATCCTAATAAACCTAACAAACTGCGTTCTGCACCTCCAATATTCATCGTTTTCATGAGTATGAGTATTTCTTTTTTAGGATGAATATTTACTGTAGACACAATGATTTAATTAAGCTCATAAAGTTCATAAAACTGATTAACAACACTAAATACTACAAAAGGACTTCGTAATAGTTTGTCTTTAATTTTAACTTTATCATATATTTTGTTGTTTTTATTTTTATTTACGGTATCTATCCATAAAAGTGTATTATTAAGATTTACCTTATGAATTAAATCTAACCCCATATCTACTTCTGGCTGAATGTTTTCTGAAACTATACATGGTAAACCACATGCCTGTGCTTCCAACAATACAATACCAAAACCTTCATATAAAGATGGCAATATAAAAACATCAAAAATGTTCATTAGTTTTGGAACGTCATCTCTTAGCCCCAAAACTTTTACATTTTTATGAATACCGAGATCATTTATTTTAGCTTCTATTTCTGGGCGAGTTGGACCATCTCCTATTAAAATTAAACTAAAGTTAGGGTCTTGTTTAAGCAATTTAGAAAACATATTAACAATAAAATTGTGATTCTTAGCCTTACCATACCTTCCAACATGCCCTACTATTTTGTTATTTATAGGTATATTTAATAAAGATTTCATTGCATTTGTGTTCATGTCATCACTACTAATAAAAGGTTCAATGTCGATAGCATTAGGAATAAATGTATAACGTTTATCAATATTCCGTTTGGTAAATAAATGTTCCGCAGCTTTTTTACTACATGCTGCATACTTAGTTGCAAAAGTATTAATGGCAAAATGCATCAGCAGATTATATATTCTTCTTAGCATTGAATTACTATCGTTGCCCCCTGTATTGTGGGAGTGGGCAATTCTTATTTTAACATTGGAGACTAAAGCAGCTATCAAAGAAATTCCTCCATTAAACTTAGTATGAGTATGTAGTGCAGTATATTTTTCTTTTCTTAAAATTCTAATTAGATTAAAAATTAAACTATTAAATGAAGAATTTAGATAATAAATTTTTCCTCCTAAACTTCTTATTTCTTTTTCATAATAATTATTGTGTTTGTTTTTATAATAAATAACAAAATCAAATTGCAATTTCTCTCTATCTATATTTCTGTATATATTCATTAGAAAAGTTTCAGTACCTCCCAGCCCCATGCCTCCGACTATGTGTAAAACTTTATTCATTTAATATAAAATTTAAATCCATGTATTGTATTGGAATGTTTTAGCAATATTAAATTGGTAATAAAAAAAAATTAGATATAAAACAAAGCAAACTACGGTTGTTGGTATTATTAATCTCTTGTTGAAAAAAACATGTATTATCCAGGGTAGTGCGATATATACAAAAGGCTCAAAATAAACACCAACACGACCAAACATATTTGCAGCTCCGAATGATGCAATAATCATAAAAATGAATGAAATAACTGAAAAATTTACAGAAAGGTTTAGAAGTTGATTATTGTAATTGTTTATTTTATTTCTGTAGATAAATGACAAAATTGGAACTCCTGCAAAAACTGCCACTCTAAGTTTGTTCATACCAACTATATTTTCAAAATATTCTATGTCGTATGTATTACCTATTTCAGAATTTAAATTAATAACAATAGACAAAAATTGACTAAAAGAAAATCCAATAAAAATAGCGGCTATCACTGAAAACATAATTTTTTTTGACCAAACTTCCTTTCTTAAAAAAAAAGCAAATAGGTAAAGTAAAATATATGGATGAATTGTTGCACTTAAAATTATAATTAAAATAAACTTTCGTTCTTTTTTTTCTAATAAAAATTTAATGGCCCAAAAACCAATAGCCATTGATAAAACTTGTTTTAATGCCGCCATTGTAAAAATAAAAAGCCCTGAAGAAATAAACAGAAAAATAGAAAAATAGAAAACTGGGGAATATCTATAAAATGATTTGATAAAAAAATGAGTAGTTATAACTGAGCTAATGAAAATAAAGTAGTATTGATTAGTAGTTATAAATTGTTTTAAAAATACTTGATAAATAAAAAAACCTGGGTTTTGACCTAAAGACCACTCTATAGCTCTAACCGTACCAAATGTATTAGGGATTTCATTCGCATAATTATATAAATAAGTTGCTGTATCATTATATTCTGATCTAAATCCTGAAAAACAAGCAAGTAAAATAAAAATAATAAAAACAATAAGATGTTCGTAATACGGTCTTTTTCTTAAAAAAGGTTTATCTGAATAAATTAAAGAGGTATTGTAGGATTTAACTCCAAAAGCCAAAAAAGTAGTCAAACCAAAAATAAAATATAGAATTATCACTTGAACTTAAAATTTAGACTCTTTCTGTTAGTATTTTTTAAGTAAAAATAAAATGCTATTCCTACAGGTAATAAAAAAATTGTGTACCATTTTTTATGTGAATTTTTAATAAATTTTTTATCCTTTGAGAATAAACTTGTAGCTATGTAATGTATTGTCTGTCTTGCAATGTACTTGGGATTATCTGAAATTCTTATCATTTCATTTCTGTAAAAAGAAAAACCTTTTGAGCACGTTTTATATTGTTTAATTCTGCCTAAAGTAGCACTATTCTCGTTATAATCAACAACACAAATAACCTCGTTCATCAATAACATTTGATATTTTAGATCTAACAATCTAAATTTATAACTTGCTGGAAAATAATTTTCACCTTCGAATTCTGGATAGGGAAATTTTTTTGTTAATTCACTTCTATAAATGAATTTCTTATCACCCCTCATGTTTAACTTATCATGCATATCTGTTACGGTGATTTTTTTAAACTTTTGTGGAAACTTACCTCCTATGATTTCTCCATTAGTTTTACTATTCAGTGAAATAATTCCTGCAATATTTTCACTTTTATTATCATTCCAAAAAGTAATTATTTTTTCTGTAGCATTGTCTGCTAACCAATCATCAGAATCAATAATTACATTAATCTCTGTATCAATTTTAGCATATGCTAAATTTCTAGCACCGTGCATACCTTTATTAGGTTGCCAAAAGTACTCTATTTCAACTAGCCCCTCTTCAATAAAACTTTTTATTAAATTCTTAGTATTATCATTTGAACCATCATCAATAACCAACCACATAAAATCTTTACAATTTTGAGTTTTTAAAGAATCATATACTTGATGTATGCAATAATCACGGTTGTATGTAGTAGTTATTATTCCTAAGGTTTTCATTAGCTAATATTATAAATTTTATTTAGGGCTTCAATTCCTTTATTTAAACTTAAATTATTTTTATCAAATTTTTCCTCAATAAGATTAAAAGATAGTGTTTTAAAATTCATTTTATCTTTAATTGCATTGATCCAAGCTTGTTTGGTATCATTTAGTTTTACATAAGTTAGTAAACCTAAATTTAAATCTGATTTTCTGGTTATATTATTAGATAATATACATGGTGTTCCTGCAGCTTGTGCCTCTGATACAACACCAGGTAACCCCTCGAATAGTGAGGGCAACAAAACAACATCGAAAATATTCATCCAAAAATGTACATCATTTCTTATTCCAAGAAATAAAACATTGTCCGTTAATTTTAAGTCATCAACTAAATCCTTCGTTTCTTTTTTTAATGAACCGTCACCAATTAAAATTAAAATTGAATTTGGATTTTGGCTTCTGTATTCAAAAAAGAGTTTAATTAGAAACTTATGGTTTTTCATCTGCTCAAATCTCCCTACATGACCAATAACTTTTTGGTTGGAATTAATATTGTATTCTTTTTTTAGTTTAATGATATTTTCAACTGAAATATTTTTATACTTATCTAGATTTATTGCATTAGGTACAATTTTCACTTTTTTATTTTTAATATCTGTGTTATAATATAAAAATTTGGCAGAGGCTTCAGTTATTGCAAGCTTATCAGTAGCAAAGAAATATATTAAAAACTTACCTAAAATTATTAATATCTTATTTTTTAGGTTATTATGCTGTGATTTAGTGTTCCGGGACTGTGTAATTCTTATTTTAACATTTGAAATTTTTGCTGCTAACATAACTATTCCACAGTGATGTAAAGTATGAGCATGGACTATTAAATTTCCATCTTTATTTTTTTTATTAAAAATTTCAACAAGTTGTTTAAAATGATAAAATAAACCTACTTTTCTAGGTGAATCTATTTTATGAACTTTACCTCCTTTTAATAAAATATTATCTTCAAAAAATTGATTATGAGACATGTCCATTGAAACAAATTCAAATTTTATTTTATTTGAATCAATTTTTTCATAAATATCCATAATTCTACTCTCTGCACCACCAACATTAAGAGATCCCAATACATGAATTACATTTACCGAACTTTGCATTTATTTATTTTTTGCTAGATTATTTTTTATTTACTTTAAAGTTGAAAATATTTTTTATACCAAATTAAAAATTTAGTTATACCCTCATCTATATTAATATTAGTGGCGTAATCATAATCTTTACTTATTAGACTCAAATCTGCCCATGTTTGATTCACATCACCAGCTTGCATGGGTAGCATGTCTTTGATGGCCGTGATTTCCAATTCTTTTTCAATAGCCTGAATAAAATCCAACAACTTTACAGGACTACTATTACCAATATTATACAGTTTATATAAAGCTTTATTTTTAGAATCCTTTAAAAGCGCATTAATTACTCCATTCACAATATCATCGATGTAAGTAAAATCTCTAGACAAATCTCCATTATTAAAAACTTTGATTGGACGATTGTTTATAATAGCATCTGTGAATAAAAACATGGCCATATCCGGTCGACCCCAGGGGCCATAAACTGTAAAAAAACGTAATCCAATGGTTTCAATCCCATACAAATGACTATAAGTATGAGCCATAAGCTCATTACTCTTTTTTGTAGCTGCATATAAACTTATGGGGTGATCTACATTTGTAATTTCTTTATAGGGTACTAAATCACTATTTCCGTATACACTTGAGCTAGATGCATAAACTAAACGTTTTAGGTTATGTTTACGGCAACTCTCCAATAGATTTAAAAAACCATTAATATTTGAATCTATATAAGCTTCTGGGTTTTCTATAGAATATCTGACTCCAGCTTGAGCAGCTAAGTTGCAAACCAAGTCAAAATTAAAAGCTTTAAATAATTCAGGTAAAGCCATTCGGTCTTCCAAATTTAATCTTATAAATAGCATTTGAGACTTATGAATTGTACTTTTTGAAAGCTTCCCAAATACTTCAGCATCTGTCTTTATAATTCCTAATTGATGTAATCGAGCATATTTTAGTTTGACATCATAATAATCGTTTATATTATCTAGACCAACCACTTCATGACCGTCTTCAATAAGAGACTCACACAAATGATAACCAATAAAACCGGCAGCACCTGTAACTAATATTTTCATCTAGTTTTTCCTATTTGATGATATTCAAATCCTAATTCTTCTAAATTAAATGTATTGTATTGATTTCTCCCATCAAAGATAACAGGTGTTTTCAATTGTATTTTCATCTCCTGAAAATTAGGTGAACGAAACTCTTTCCATTCGGTAAGTAATACTAAAGCATCTGAACCTTTTAAAACATCAGACTTCGATGCCACATAGGTTATGTTTTTAACTCCCTTGAGGTAGTGCTCTTTAGCTTCATCAATCGCTTTTGGATCATAAGCTTTAATTTTCGCCCCTCTACTCACTAATTCTTTTATGACATAAATCGCTGGTGCTTCTCTCATATCATCAGTTCCTGGCTTAAAAGCCAGACCCCAAATACCAAAAGTAAATCCCAATAAATTTTCACCAAAACGATTCACTATTTTTTCGGCAATAATTAGTTTTTGTGCATCATTTACATTTTCAACTGCAATGATTAATTTTGCGTTATATCCATTTTCCTTCGCTATTTTTGTGAGTGCCTTCACATCTTTTGGAAAACAAGAACCTCCATAACCAGCTCCAGGGTATATAAAGTTATATCCTATACGCTGATCTGATCCAATACCAATTCTTACCTGATTGGCATCTGCTCCAACCTTTTCACAAATATTCGCAATTTCATTCATAAAGGAAATCTTAGTAGCTAACATTGCATTAGCTGCATACTTGGTCATCTCAGCAGAACGAATATCCATAGAAATTAATCGATCTCTTGACATACAGAAAGGATGATATAACTGTTTCATTTTTAAAGTAGCATAATCAGAATCAGTTCCTATAACTACTCTGTCTGGCTTCATGAAATCTGCAATAGCTGCTCCTTCTTTTAAAAACTCTGGGTTTGAAACTACATCAATGTGTAAATCAGAATTTCGTTTATCTAACTCCTTTTGAATTGTTGTTTTCACCTTGTCAGCAGTCCCTATAGGTACGGTAGACTTATCAACAACAATCAATCTTTTTTGCATGGATTGACCTATAGATTTGGCTACATCCAATACATATTGTAAATCTGCAGAACCATCATTTCCCATCGGAGTACCCACCGCAATAAAAACAATTTCAGCGTCGCTAATGGCTTCTCCTAAATTTACTGTGAAAAATAAGTTCTTGTTTTTAACGTTTTTTAGAACCATCTGTTCCAAACCAGGTTCAAAAATGGGAATAACTCCTTGATTTAGTTTTTCAATCTTAACTGAATCTATATCTACGCAAGTAACCCTATTTCCCATCTCTGCAAAACACGTTCCTGAGACGAGCCCAACATATCCGGAACCTATAACTGAAATTTTCATTTTTGTTTTTTATAAATTAGCATCAATTATATTCTTGTCTAAGAAATTTTTAACATCGTAAATGACTCCGTTTTCATTCCTCAAGGAAAGGAAATCAATTTCTTTAAATTTATGATGTGACACAGAAAGAACAACTGCATCAAACCTTCCATTTGGTAAAGATTTTAAAGATTCCAAACCATATTCATGCATCACCTCTTCTTCATCTGCCCAAGGATCATGAATTGTGATATTTGTTCCATAATCTTTTAAAGCATTTATAAGATCAACTGCTTTAGTATTTCTTACATCTGGACAATTTTCTTTGAAGGTAATTCCTAAAACTAGAACTTTAGATCCATTTACGGGTATATTTTTTTTGATCATACATTTCACAATCTCAGAGGCCACATAATCTCCCATACCGTCGTTTAATCGTCGGCCAGCTAAAATAATTTCAGGATGATACCCATGTTCTTGAGCCTTTTGCGCTAAATAATATGGATCAACTCCTATACAATGCCCTCCAACTAATCCTGGCTTAAAGGGTAGAAAATTCCATTTGGTACCTGCGGCTTCCAACACATCATGGGTATTGATGTCCATTAAATTAAAGATCTTAGCCAGTTCATTCACAAAAGCGATATTGATATCTCTTTGAGAATTCTCTATTACTTTTGAAGCTTCCGCCACTTTTATTGTCGGTGCCAAATGCGTACCCGCTATAATTACAGATTTGTATAAATCATTTACCTTTTCTCCAATATCAGGTGTTGATCCTGAAGTAACTTTTAATATTTTCTCAACCGTATGTTCTTTGTCACCTGGATTAATTCTCTCAGGTGAATAACCTGCATAGAAATCTTTATTAAATTTTAGGCCAGAAACTTTTTCTAGAACTGGAACACAATCTTCTTCTGTTGCTCCTGGGTATACAGTTGACTCATAAATCACAATATCTCCTTTTTTTAATACGTTACCAACAGTTTTACTAGCTTTAATAAGTGGGGTTAAAATGGGTCTATTATTTTTATCAACGGGAGTAGGAACTGTAATAATATAATAATTACAATCTTTTATTTTTTTTAATTGATTGGTGCAAAAGAGTCCATTTGAATCAGAATCTTCACTAATGAGTGCAGATTTTAAGGTTTCATTATCTACCTCTAATGTCGAATCAATACCAGACATTAACTCTGTTATTCTATCAGTATTGATATCAAAACCGACAACTTGATACTTTGTTGCAAAAAGTCTTGCCAATGGTAATCCAACGTATCCTAAACCAATAATTGCTATTTTATCTTTTTTCATTTTCTTCATTTATAAATTTTCCCAATACCATTTTACAGCTTCTCTGAGTCCTTGTTGCAAGCTAAATTCTGGATTATAATTTAAATTGTCTTTTGCTTTAGCTATACTAGCGTGTGAATGCGGAATATCGCCTGGTCGAGTTGGACCATATATGACCTCAACATTTGAAATTTTTGAATCAAACTCAGATAAATATTCTTTTAAGTATTTCATTAAATCATTTAAGGTGTTTCGATCACCATAAGCTACATTGTAAACAGTATTAATAGCTTTTTTGTTTGTTGTCTCAAGACTTAATAGATTTGCCTGTATCACATTATCAATGTATGTGAAATCCCTTGAGAAATTTCCATCGCCATTAATCACAGGAGGTTCTCCCTTCATTAATTGACTCACAAATTTAGGAATTACCGCTGCATAGGCACCATTGGGGTCTTGCTTTCTCCCAAATACATTAAAATAGCGTAAGCCAATCGTTTCTAATCCATAAGTTTTCGAAAAAATATCTGCATACAACTCGTTTACATACTTAGTAATAGCATAAGGAGATAAAGGTTTTCCAATAACATCTTCAACTTTTGGCATTGATTCTGAGTCTCCATATGTTGAGGAGCTCGCTGCATAAACAAAACGTTTTACTCCATTATCTCTTGAGGCTACCAGCATATTTATAAAGCCATTCACATTAACTTCATTTGAGGTTATAGGATCTTTTATAGACCTAGGTACAGAACCCAATGCCGCTTGATGTAAAACATATTCTACACCTTTAGTAGCATTAAAACAATCCTCTAGTTTTCTTATATCACCTTCAATTAAAGTAAAATTAGGGTTTTCAAGAAATTCAATTATATTTTCTCTTTTTCCAGTAGCGAAATTATCAAGACAAATGACTTTGTTCTCTTTTTTAAGCAAAGCTTCACATAAATTCGATCCGATAAAACCGGAACCACCTGTAACTAGAATCGTTTTATTACTTAATTCAATATTCATTTAAATTCAATAGTTTTATTGCCTTCTAAAATAGTTTAATTTAATAATTTCACCTTCCAAAATCATCTTGCACTCTTATAATATCGTCTTCATCTGAGGGAATTTGATCGGTGTGCTGCCAAATTTCAGCAACTACAGCATAATCATCTAATCCTATAAGACGATGTCTAACTCCTTGATTGATTTTCAGTTGACTTCCGACATCATAGACTTTCATTTCAGTTTCAATATCCGTTTCACTTTGAACTACACCTACTTTACCTTGATATACCTGCCAAATTTCTGCACGTCTTTTGTGATACTGCCATGACAATTTAACCTGTGGTTTTATCATTAAAATTTTAGGACTCAGCTTTCCATCAATTTTTAGCGTATTAATGTCTATACCCTCAAAAAAATGATTAGAAAATTCTTGAGCTTGATTTTCGTCTATATAATAAAATGCGCCCCAAGGTCTCTGCAAATCTGCATCAACAATAGTAAAACCTAAACCATGAAGATCTTCTTCTATTTCCTTAAAAAAATTTACAGACATATTTAATTATCTTTTGCCACAAAGTTAGACTTTTAAACGGCTTCGCCGTCACTACTCACAGTAATGGATATTTCTTACAATAAAAAATTTCAATTGATTAACTCAATTGAAACGAAACAATGGCGCCAAGCTTTTTAAGTTGTGCGATACAATTTTTCCCTTTTTTGGAAAGTAAAATAGCTTCTTGCTCTAACAGGGGTACCTTTACGATATCACCTATTTTAAGCTCATTTTTATCAATTTGTAATGTGTTATTCTGGTAGCATTGCATAGCAACCACCTCGGTATTAGAAACCACTGCTCGCTTACCATACTCAAATAAATACCTGACCACTCCCGGAATATTAAAAACTATATTTGGATCTTTATTTTCTAGATTAACCAACACCATAGATGGAAGTAAAGGGATGGTAATCTTCTTCTTACGATCAGACCATTGACGTGTTACTATTTTGGTTGGAGTATATGCATCGACACCAAATGAAATTAAACGCTCTAAAACTTTTAATTCATGTCTAGGTTTCGTGAACAAAACAAACCACTTTGTAGGGATTATATCAGTTGTTTTTTCCATTTATATAATAAACTAAAATTGAATTAAATATTTCTTAAAACTATTGCAGTTTTAAATCACATATTTAAACATATCAATTCCGCTGCAAATATATTCATTTACTTCATATAAAGAAGTAATATTTGATTGATTTAAATATAAAAATACGGAATAATATTTAAAGATTTGTCAATGACTGTATTACTCTATTTTGGATACTATAATTCATAGTATTTTATCGATATGAAGACTTCTTAATAAAATAATATTTATCAACCTTAAACAAAAAAATTATAAAACCCGAGAAGAAGAAGAAGAAGAAGAAGAATAGATGTTTTTAAAATAAATCTGTGTTTTTAAGTAACACTTGATTTGAATCTTTAGCAGATACTTTTATATCTTCTGGTTTTAATTTCCAATCAATGGCTAAGCTTTTATCATCATATGCAATACCTCGCTCAGATACTTGATGATAATAATTATCTACCTTATATGCTAAAACAGCTTCTTTAGTCAGCACAATAAATCCATGAGCAAACCCACTTGGAATAAGAATTTGCTTTTTATTTTCTTCAGATAATTCAATAGCAATGTGCTTCCCAAAAGTAGGGGAATCTTTACGCAGGTCAACGGAAACATCTAAAACAGTACCTTGAAGTACTCGAACCAATTTGGTTTGCGCATAAGGGTTAGTCTGATAATGTAAACCTCTCAATACGCCATAAGATGATTTTGATTCATTTTCTTGACAAAAATTGATAGAAAAACCTAAAAACTCCTCAAGTTTATCTTGTCGAAAGGTTTCTGAAAAGTAACCACGATCATCAGATAAAGTTTTTGGTTCACATAAAATTACATCAGGTATTTCTAATCTGGTAAAATTCATTCTATATTTCTTTTACCCGTTGGATTAAATATTGACCGTATTCATTTTTAATGAATGGTTCTGCAAGCAGTAAAAGCTGTTGTTTGGTAATGTACCCCATTTGGTAAGAGATTTCTTCCAAACAAGCTACTTTGAGACCCTGTCGATTTTCTATGGTTTGAATAAAATTGGAAGCCTCTAATAAAGACTCATGAGTACCGGTATCTAACCATGCAAAACCTCGACCCATAACTTCCACTTTTAAATTTCCTTGACCTAAGTAAGCTTGATTTACCTCGGTGATTTCGAGCTCACCACGAAAGCTAGGTTTAATTTTTTTAGCAATATTAATCACAGAGTTTGGATAAAAGTAAAGTCCAATAACTGCGTAGTTACTTTTTGAATTTTTTGGTTTTTCTTCTATACTTGAAGCTTCTCCATATTCATTAAAGTTTACCACTCCATAACGTTCTGGATCTTTAACATAATACCCAAAAATTGTTGCCTTTCCTTTATCTTTTAGATTAGTCAATGATTTTGCTAATAGATTTGTAAGTCCCTGACCATGAAAAATATTATCTCCCAGTACCAAACAAACATCATCATCTTGAATAAAGTCTTCAGCTAAAATAAATGCCTGAGCTAATCCATCTGGAGAGGGTTGCTCTTTATAATGAAACTCAATCCCTAAGTCTTTACCATTCCCTAATAGTCTCTTAAAGTTAGGTAAATCTGTGGGCGTAGAAATAATTAGAATTTCTTTAATCCCAGCCAACATTAAAACTGAAATTGGATAATAAATCATGGGTTTATCGTAAATGGGCAGCAACTGCTTTGATGTCCCTTTGGTGATGGGATACAATCGAGTACCTGAGCCTCCTGCTAATACAATTCCTTTCATGACCTATTTGTATTGAGATTTATAATAATTTTGATAGCTTCCTGAAGTTACATTTTCTAACCAGTCTTTACTGTTTAAATACCAATCAATAGTTTTCGACAATCCCTCCTCAATCGTAACCGAGGGACGCCAACCTAATTCTCTATTAAGTTTTGAAGCATCAATAGCATAACGTAAATCATGACCAGGTCTATCTTTTACGAAAGTAATCAACTTTTCGCTAGTCCCTAATTTTCGTTTGAGTTTTTTATCTACTTGTTGGCAGATTAATTTCACTAAATCTATGTTTTTACATTCATTAAAACCACCAACATTATAGGTTTCTGAAGCTTCACCTTTATGAAATATCAAATCAATAGCACTAGCATGATCAATTACGTACAACCAATCTCTGGTATTTTTTCCTTCACCATAGATAGGTAAAGGCTTGTTATTTAATATATTGTTGATACATAAAGGAATGAGTTTTTCAGGAAATTGATAGGGTCCATAATTGTTTGAACAATTCGAAATTACATAAGGCATCCCATAAGTTTTGCCATAAGCTTTCACAAAATGATCTGAGCTGGCCTTGGAAGCTGCATAGGGCGAGTTTGGGTTGAAAGCAGTGGTCTCTTTAAATAAACCTGATTCTCCCAAAGAACCATAAACTTCATCTGTGCTTATATGATAAAAACGCTTTCCATTCCTATTGTTTTTCCATATTGATTTGAAAGCATTTAGTAAATTTATAGTTCCTAAAATATTGGTTTTGGCAAAGATAAGAGGATCAGTAATCGAACGATCTACGTGAGATTCTGCTGCTAAATGTATAATAGCATCAAACTTATAGGTGTTAAAAATTGAATTGATGTACTTTTCATCAGTGATATCCCCATGCAAAAAAGTATAATTCTCTTTAACTTCTATATCTTTTAAATTTTCTAAATTACCTGCATAGGTTAGCGCATCTAAATTATAAATATGATACTCTGGATACTTATCTACAAATCGTCTAATAACATGAGATCCAATAAAACCAGCACCTCCTGTAACAAGAATTTTCATTGAATCTATTTTTTATATTATTTATTTAACAACCAAGATGAGGATTGAATCTTATCACCTAGGCCATCTATTAATTTAATCCCCAATTCTTTACATATCGGTGCTTCAGGAATCGAATTGTTATCTTGATCGCCTCCGTTAGCAAAACCTAAATCATAGTCTTCACCATAGTCTTCAAAAATACTTCGAATAGATTCGCATACCGTTCTGTCCTTGTCTACAGATATGATGGCTTTGTCTACAGCTTTTATATTTTGAACAATAAACAAACGTTCATATTCTTGCTGAAACTCTTTGGAACCTTTTATCATTCTTTGATGATCACTATTCACAATCACAAAAAGTTCATCAGCTAACTCTTTTGCATTGTTGAAATATTCTAGATGCCCTTTATGGATAGGATTAAAATATCCCGAAACGATAATACCTTTTTTTTTCATTTTAAACTTTTATTTTTTGCAAAAAAGGATGCATATTTCCTTTTCTACTAATACTTATATTTCTAATGTCATGAACAATTTGTATTGATTTTTGAGCATCTTGCATGCCAAAACCTTCACCTTTCAATATGTGTTCGTAACTTTTGGTATGCAAATCTGTAAACCCAGAGCTAAACTCTAGTTCTTCATTATCTATGGTTATGGAACGATAGGTTCTTTGTCCTTTTTCTTGAATATGTAACGGCAAATCATGTTCATTAATCGATAAAAACCAACGAACTCTAGCGTTTTTAAATTCTAAAAACCCTGAAGATTTATCTTTAGCTCTCAAATGAACACTATTTTCTTGAACTTCTCCAAAAATCCATGACAACATATCATAAAAATGAACCCCAATATTGGTCGCAATACCTCCTGATTTACTTTCATCTCCTTTCCAAGAAATATCATACCACTTCCCTCTTGAGGTAATGTAGGTTAAATCAATGTCATACTTTTCCTTTTTAGAAGCAGACATTACTTTATTTTTTAATGCAATGATACTTGGATGTAATCGTAATTGAAGAATGGTATTTATTTTTTGGCCCGATTCTTTTTCAATATCCATCAATGCATCAACATTCCAAGGGTTTAAAACTAAAGGCTTTTCACAAATTGCATCTGCACCTCTTCGCAATGCCATTCTAATATGAGAGTCATGTAAGTAATTTGGGGTACAAATACTTACATAATCTAGTTTGGTGTGATTTCTTTTTAACTTCTCTATATGTCTGTCAAACCTTTCAAATTCCGTAAAAAAATCAGCATTTGGAAAATAACTATCCAACACGCCCACAGAATCAAACTTATCTAGAACTGCAATTAAAAGATTGTTAGTCTCTTTTATCGCTTTAAAATGTCGAGGAGCTATATAACCTGCTGCCCCTAATAATGCAAAGTTTTTCATGTATTATCAAATAATATTTTTCAGATGACTCATATGAGCAAAATACATTCTAAAATGTAAAATAAATATAAATTTTTAAAATATGGTGAAACTGGCAAGCAAATTACAATAATTTAGTTTGTTGAATAGGAAATTAGTGTGAATTAATTCTTAATTAAGCCCTGTAATAGCTTGTTTAAAAAGAAAAAATCTAGGTGGAAATTTATCAAGACAATATAGTGACGTGGGCAATAAGGGATTAAATATCCCTAGTTTACCTCATTTTAAAATAGCAAAAGTCAATAATTACGCTAAATCCTTTTTGCTCTCATCTGAGGGCAATGAGGGATTGCATATCCCCTATTGAAACCACTACTGCAAATACAATCCTTACGAGCTGCGCTCGTAGCGTATTTTTTGTTTTAAGAAAATGATAAAGCGAGCTTCTCATTTTCTTAAAACAAAAAATCCTGATGAAAAATTCATCAGGATTGTAAGTGATGTGGGCAATGAGGGATTCGAACCCCCGACCCCTTGGGTGTAAACCAAGTGCTCTGAACCAACTGAGCTAATTGCCCTTCTATGTATAAATTCATACAAGCGGGTGCAAATATAAAAGGGTTTTTAAACTTAACAAAGAAAAAAAGAGGTTTATTTTGATTTGTTTTTAATCCTATGAAATAGAGTTTATTACAATTTTATGAACTCAATATTTTTTTAATGCTTCCTCATAATCTTCTTGGGTATCAATACCAATAAGACTTGAGCTGGCCTCTATCATTTTAATTTTAAAGCCATTCTCCAAAGCCCTTAATTGTTCTAGTTTTTCAACTTTCTCTAGGTAACTTTGTTCCAGATTAACAAAATGTAATAAGAAATCTTTACGGTAACCATAAATACCAATATGTCTAAAAAACTGAGATTCTTCTAACACTTCGTTAGCGGTTGAAATTTCTTTAACGTCTCTTGGAAATGGAATAAGAGATCTGGAAAAAAAGAGAGCATTGTTATGAAGATCTGTAACCACTTTTACAACATTAGTATTTTGTAAATCTTTTACATTATTGATTTTACTCATAGCACTAGACATAGAAATTTCAGAATTTGAAAACGAATTCACCAATGCTTCGATAAGACTGGGTTCTATAAAAGGCTCATCTCCTTGAACATTAATCACAATATCACAATCTACAGCTGAAACGGCCTCTCCTATTCGGTCAGTTCCAGAATTGTGTGTCCTTTTTGTAATAATAACATTATTGGTAAAGGTTTCACAAACCTCTTTTATTTCTATACTGTCAGTTGCTATGTAAATCCCATCTACATTCTTAACTTTTAGGCATTGCTCATAGACTCTTTGGATGACAGTCTTTCCTTTGAGGTCTAACAATACTTTTTTTGGTAATCTAGAGGAATCTAGTCTGGCTGGAATTATGATTACTTTTTTCATGAGTTACAAACCTAAATCATACATTTGAACCACGCCCACAAAATCATTTGTAGTATTTACAACGAGTAAAGAGTTGATTTTATTTTTACTCATAATAGTACTTGCTGTAATTAATTTTTCATTTTCGTGAATTAATTTTGGATGAAGACTCATTAAGTCTTTAGCAAATAAACTGAAGAATTCTTTTTCTCTAGATTCCATAGCTCTTCGAATGTCTCCGTCAGTAATAATTCCTTTAATTCCACTATCTTCTAATACTACTACCAAACCTAACTTCCCTTCAGTGATGCTTTGAATAACTTCTTTTATCGTAGCATTGGAATTTATTTTGGGTAAATCTTGTTTTTTCATCACATCACCCACAGTAGTCAAAAGCCTTCTACCTAAACTACCTCCAGGGTGAAATTTTGCAAAATTCTCTTCTTTAAAATCTCTTAATTTCATTAAAGTAACCGCTATAGCATCTCCCATAACTAAAGTTGCAGTTGTAGAAGAAGTTGGAGCTAACAAAAGAGGGCAAGCTTCTTTCTCTACTGAAATATTTAGGTGATACTTGGTGTTTTTTGCTAAAGTAGACTCCTCATTTCCACTCATAGAGATGGTAATATTTTTTTGATGTTTCAAAAATGGAATTAGCTTCAGTACTTCATCTGTTTCTCCAGAATTTGATATTAATAATACAGTATCATTTTCTTCAATCATACCCAAATCTCCATGATAAGCTTCTCCTGGATGCAAGAAAAAACTTGGTGTTCCTGTGCTAGCTAGAGTTGCTGCTATCTTTTTTCCAATGATCCCAGATTTTCCCATTCCAGAAACAATTAGCTTTCCTGAACTTTGATGAATAGCCTTAATGGCATGTTCAAAATCATCCGTTAATTTGTGGCTTAGTGATGCAATTTCTTTTGCTTCAATTTCAAATACTTCTCGGGCCAGTTTTTTTATATCCATCACAAGTGTTCCTTGAGGGTCTTTAATTATATATTCAAAATTACAAAAAAGTGATGGGTTCAACTAATTAAAGTAAAATACTCACTTTTTTAAACTACTTCTGCTACTACAAATGTACTTCC
>Ga0228653_1000075_pt1 | contig 29613 bp, 38 predicted proteins | sample 65DmetaG_FD_182745 | JGI IMG/M metagenome (GOLD analysis project Ga0228653, IMG submission 182745) | Seawater microbial communities from Monterey Bay, California, United States - 65D | ecosystem: Environmental > Aquatic > Marine > Coastal | place: USA: California | collected 2016-11-02
CGGTGGGCAAATTGGATTTTGGCCGGAGGATGTCAACGCGTCGAAACAACAGTTCCGTATATACACAAGCGGGGCATCGGCGGGTTATAATTTACCCGTACAGCGAATGGTCGTGACTGGTGACGGCAACGTCGGCATCGGGGCGGTGAGTCCAGCTCATAAATTAGAGGTCATTGGTAACTCGTACCTTAGTGGAAATTTCATTTCTACACACGCAAATTTCCCGTCCACGTTCGGTGTATTTAGTGGTAATCATGCGGCACTGGATTGGTACGACACATTCCTCACAAAATCACTCATTAGAACTGGTAATTCAACATTTACGGCGAAATCTGATGGATCTAATCGAGGTTTTACTGCTATAGATCTTCAATTTAGAAATATATGCTTTTATGCACATACTGGACCGAACCAGACGTCGGATCTCGCAATTACAGATATCACAACATACGAACGCATGCGAATTACCCCAACCGGCAACGTGGGAATCGGGACGAACTCACCTTCGTACAAATTGCAAATAAAAAGTTCAGAAAATCAATTATTTCTACAAACTGGAAATGATGTTTATGGAACTATTATAAGTAGTAAAGACGAAGGGAATGGTGTCGTTCCTTTCCAGATTAAAACGATGTCCAATGGCGTCGTAAACACGCGGGTTACCATAAATAATGGTAACGGCAACGTCGGCATCGGGACGAATAATCCAGGTGTAAAATTACAAGTTGGGGGTAATGCCGAAACGACTCCGCAATATATCAGGATCAGGGGGCATAAAGTTAACGCGGCGGGTGACATTTGTGGTATTCAAATGTACAACTCTGCTAATTCGGGAGATAGAGGAAATTCAAGCATTATCAACGCAAGAGGAGGAAACAATTATGGTTCAGAACTTCAATTCTGGACAAATCCAGATAGTAACGCACCCGCGTCTGAAAAGGTGCGTATAACCGCGTACGGGAATCTGCAAATGGTAGGCCCCCAACACGCCCCCTTCCAAAAAATGACACCGACCGTCGCCACAAATGATTACAGCTTCTTTCTAAACGTTCCCCGACCCGGTACAAGCAGTGGGGGCGCGGCACATTTCATCAACGGTAGTGCGAGAACTGGTGACGGTGGACCAAGTTGCTACACAATCCGAAATGATAATGGTCCACTGAGTTTGGGTCATTCGAGCTACGAGGTTAAGATACCGGGAGTAGTCGATATGGGATCTGCATTGAAGAGGAACCAAATATTTAGCAATAGTGTCTCCATGACTTCTGGTCAATGGCACGATATAGGGAACTTCGGTGGTTATGGACACGGTGTATTCGTAATACATGTGGCTTGGGGCACGACCTCACCGTATTGGTTCGGTGGAGCCGCGTGTGTGGCGCGGATACACGATGGTACAGGAAGCTACTACACCTGGGCACCGGAGGAAACTCTCCAAACGAATCAATGGTATCATCATCGAGCGGCAAACCGTCTTGAGTTCCGGCTTAAAAGTAACGGAAGCTCAGGAAACTATGGGGTTGCGAAATTACAGATACTGGGGTACGCCAACATTACCTTACCTGGCGTCAGCGTCGAGATCACTCGACTGATGGCTTTCTAATCGGTAAGTTCTTTTCTTCTAAATTAAAATAATGTCATGAATATATATATGGATAACCCTAACTATATACCCCCAGAAGCCATTATAGCCGGTATGTTGTACAGGCTAAGGGAAGAACGAGCGAAACTTCTAATGAGGTCCGATTGGACACAAACACGTGATTGTCCACTCGAAGAGACAAAAATAAGTGAATGGGCTGTATACAGGCAAGCTCTTCGAGACCTACCGAGTACACAACCAATCACACTAGACGAAAATAACATTCCTAGTAAAATTGTTTGGCCCACCCCTCCAAATTAAATATCATACGGTTTCCATTTCTTCCACCCATATTGCATTTTTAACATATCTGTTTCCGGAAAGTTCGGACTCCAACACCACGGATATATTTCTGTACCGTCACCGATAAAATTTATAGCTTTTATCCCATTGTTGATACAATCGTTACATATATCGATATTATCATCAATAATAGAATTTATAGCGAGAGACCGACATATATCCACTTTTGAAACTTCGTGGGGTGTATAACTGTTCGTGAGGATGACGTCGTCAAAAATACCCGGAAAATACTCGTGTACCCAATTTTCGGTCGTTTCCCTCGACGCGTCATGTCTCCCCGTGACTATATACATTTTCTTCGCGGTGTCTCTGATGGAAAGCATCGCGTATTGTGATCCGGGAATGGGTTTTAAATTTTTAAAAGCATCGCTGTTATAAAATCCCCGAACCATTTTTGCCGATTCTTCTTCGGGTATATTGAATATTTCTCTATAGACGTAAGGATAGTGTATTTTGTTTGGCAATTTGTAACCCTTCCATACGGACATTGGTTTTAGGAACTTAACGAGGACTTCGTCCATATCGACGGCAATTTTTGTATTCATAGTATAACAATGTATCATTCGTAATCTCTAACTGCTATTCCGACGGGAAACCTAGGAACACCATAGGCGGATAAATTTTGGAAACGAACCGTGAGCATTTTTCCCATGTATGCATCTTTGTTTTTGAGTAATTTTCGTCGGTAGGCCATCGTACCCTCGGGCTTGGCGTAGAACGTCTGATCTCCCACTTTACACTCCCACACGGCGGTACCCTCTTCGCGTCCCGTGCCAACCTTGTACCCAACGATTTCATATTCTTCGGTTTGAAAATCCTTATATTTGAGGAGATAGTTGCTTCTTTTACCCGGTTCATACACACTTTCTCTGTCTCGGATCATTGTTCCTTCGAACCCATCTTCAACGAAAGCTTTGTGGAGTTTCCGAAGATCGGCCTTCTTTTGTACCTTGATCGTTTTGACGGTACAGTGACCCGTATGTAATCTCTCATCGAACGTCAGTTCCGGTCTATTCACGTCGAAGTAGTCAAACACGTGAAATTCCAGTTTGAGTGGGTCGGTTTTGAAGAGGCTCGTAATTTCTTCGAACGTTTTGTTTTCGACGTAACACTCGCCGTCCAAATATTCACCTTCCTTGAGGTCTTTTCCCCATACCTCTGTTCCGGGTACAATCTTCCCCGTACGTGAGATACCACCCTTATTGGACACGAGAAGACGGACACCGTCAATTTTGGGTTGAATGTAGAACGGTATGGAGATATAATTCTTTCGTTCCTCCCATTTATTTGCCAACATCGGAAGAATGGCGGTGCATTTGATTTTTTCATTTTTCCACATGGTTTTTGCCCGGGCGACCGCTTTTTCGTATCCCGTGGTTACTAACGTTTTCGATACGGTTTCTTTGCCACCCACGATTCCAGAGGTTTTTACAATGTATGCGGTACCATCCTCATTGTCTTCCACGCGAATATCCGTAAATCGGTCTTGACCATTTTTGCTTTTTCTGATAAGTCGTTGCATTCTTAAAAATAATTTGTTGATTTTAAGTAGATATGATTCCAGTTGTAAATTATGGAAGGATGGAACGACTTAGGCCTCCAGAAGTCACAGAAGTGCCCATGAATTTAAATACACTTTCTATAATTTTTATTGTATTTTGTGTGGTGGGATTATATGTTAGATATACACACATCAGTCGATCGCGTGAACTATCTTATACTTGATACACTTTTTAGCATCTAAATATAAATCTTTCTTCATCAATTTGTCAAATTTCTTTTCGGGGATTTCCGTTTTACCCATAAAAAGATCTTTTATACATTTCATGAATTTTTTACAGGATTTCAATTCATCCTTGATTTCATGAAATTTACCCCATATCTCTGTGCTCAGTTGGTGAATGAGCACGTACGCATTTTGGCCAATCCTTCTCTCTTGACCACCCATCAACATAAATGTCGCGGCGCTACAACACGCTCCTTGTGCTATGGTGATTACTTTTACCCTCGACCTCTCTATTACATTCATGGCATTCATTCCACTAAATATATCACCACCCTCGCTCATGATATGAACCCGTATCACCGGCGAATAGTCTATGAGGTCTGCGGATCGTTTGAGAAGTTCTATTTCAAGTTTCTTAAACTTTTCTATAAATTCTAATATATTCTCCACCGATATTTCACCATAAAATAGTATTTCGTTACCTATGACTTGTGTTGTATCACTTTTATCTTCTGTTTCATCACTGTCCTTGGAGGGCATTTTTCATGGACTTTTTTATATGAGTAACCTGTTTCTGTTTTAACTTGCTTGAAATTGCGAGGTGATTCATGACATCAAAATCCGCCGGCAATAAATTATATTTCATGAGAATGTCTATATCTCCCTGTTCGGCACGCTTTTTTAACAAACATAATTCATCCACACCGACCGATACACCTATATTCCTAGTTCTACGGTTTATAGCTCTTACTTTTTGATATCGCATTTTCATGTTTCCAAACTTTGTCCATGAACTACCGGGTCTAATATTTTCCCTTTTGAGTGGTTTCCCCATACATGATTTTGGTATAGAAACCGACGATAACGCATAATATGGCATGAGTTCCCAACATCCGGCGTATATCGATGAATCATATATATCTGTGTCCGAGAAAGAACGCGAGGCGCGCACATAATTTACATTTTTGGAATCTATGTAATTTTCTTGGAATATATCTGATATATGACCGTGTTCGGTTAATCTACTATCTAATAGTATATCATTCGTGCTTTCACAAAGTACATCGTATATATACTCTTTCGGCGTTTTAAAAATATCCTTTTCATCGGATTCATCATCTAGATACGATAAAAAGTTTCTGATATTACCGTGTGATCTTTCGGCCGCCGCCTTAGCTCCGGTTCTAGAATCTATACTCAATAATTTGTTAATAGATGGAACCGGTAGGTAAATCACCTCAAAATTTGGTACTCCTAGATAGAAACTACTGGTTGTTATTATATGGGAACCATTGGTATATTTAACCCCATCACATATACTTTGAAATATATTTTTATATGGGTAGTATGTGGGGTCGTAATCGTCTATAAACAGATGTTTATGGGAGCCTCTAACACGATCCAGAAACGCGGTTTTATTTGATATATTTTCATGTGTTATCTCGATACTATTCCTATCATTAAGGATACAATCCAGAAAATGTGTCTTACCGCTTCCTACATTTCCACATATAATCACGTTTGTGTTTGATTTAAGGTGTTCTTGTAATATTTTAAATTCCCTTTTATGTATCGTGATTTTATTTTCAGTATTTTTCTGTGGCGTTATTTTAATGAAGCAATCCATCGATGATCTTACTAATCAGGCAATAGATATTGTGACGAAAAATTCCGCACTACAAGAACGTGTCGTCGAACCTTTAAGAAGGAAAATTTTTCCATACCTGATATGTGTCACTTTATTTAACATCGTCATGTTCATATTGATTCTTTATATGGCTCGACGTATTTCTAAAATGCAGGTATAAATAATATTTATTAAATGTAAGTATGAATAAAGAAACGAAACTCCGGTTGTTTTGGGCAATTTCCTTTTTGGCGGTAACGATCCGACTCATGGTGGGTGTGTATCGGGATCAGAAGAAATCAACTCCCGTCGTAAATAATATTCCCAGTATTAATTAAATGAAGAGGGGTGCTCGCAATTCTCTTCTCATTGTCGGTTTATTGGTCGTGATTATAATTTTGTTAATGAATCCGCGAGTCATTCGTCTTCCATCGAGAAGGCCTCATCAGCCCATCATTGTTAATTCTTTACCAGACGTCAGGCGCCAGCCCGAATTTAGAAATGCGCCCATCAAGAAGTACAAACCGGGTCGAACTCAACAAATGGGAATACTGATTGGTAACGACGAGGAGGCACTCCCATTATACGGGAAGGAAGTTCGGAATCGACGAGACAGATACCATTATTACACCACCACACCAGGCAATCAAATTTACCCGTTACCTCTCGTCCATAACGGTAGGGAATGTACAGAGGATATCGGATGTCCCGAGTTTTATGGAGGTGAGAGTGTTTCTGTTGTGTCCAAGGATGGTACGTATCAAACCAAAATGTATAGGACTGATAATTTCTTCTAATAAATGTAATTAAAAAATATCATTAAACATAAAGTAGTATGGTTCGCTATTCTATGTTTAACAATAGACCATCACAGTGTCGGGCTGTAGGCGTCAGAGCCTCGAGACGAGTTGATCAGGGTTATTCGTTATCTGAAAAGGAGTCTATTATCACACGAAAGGCATTGGAGACTTTATACGAGACTCCTGTCAGGGATATGTTCAGTACTCTAGATTCTCACATTCATCAGGTGCGTTACAGATTGATACTTTCGGACGCAATATGTGATGCACGTGAGGATTGTAAGGACGATATGAATAGTTTAAAATGTAAATTGGCGTGGGAACGTGTAGTCGAGATAGAAGATTCGGCGGATAGACACAAGGATTTTTATCAGTGACCACATTTATCACAATATTCTTCCTTACGTTGGATGAGGAAGACGTGATCATACATATGCGTTAAACCTAAAAACACAGCGACGAGACTTAACATCATCTTGGGACTTCGCACATTTTGACGAGACATGGACAAGATCGCCAAGATAATGGCGACAAAAATAATAACCCGGATCATTCCCGGCTTCGGTTTTAACACACTGAGGTCAAACGATTTCTTTTCTTCCTTTTTGGGGACTTCGACGATTTCGGAACCGGACGACATTTTATAGTATTACCTGAGAAATAAATGTTTTCTACAGACGGATTTATAGATGTCTTTGTCTCCGATGAGTTCGAGTTCGTCAGATTCGATGGTTCTTTTTGTAAATGGACCGGGTGTTCCATCCATACAATCCATACACAACGCTGATAATTTCACGACTTCATCCGCCATTGGGATACAATCTATGAGTGTTCCAAATTTTCTTTGTCTGTAATCACCGTCTAATCCAGCAAGTAACACCGACTTATTCTTACTGAGACACAATTCACAAAATCTCCTGAGATCTGAAAAAAATTGCGCCTCATCTACGGCTATAATTTCCGCGTCTTTGAATGTGTTTTTGTGTATGATTTCATTGAGTGTTTTTGTTTTTATACACTCAAATGTTATACCGTCGTGTGTTTTTACCACTTCTTCTGGCGAACGGGTATCCTTTGCGCAATTGACGACCAGTACCCGTTTGCCAATGATTTTATAGCGCTTAAGTCGTCGTATCAGTTCGGATGTTTTACCGGAAAACATATTTCCAATAATCACACTGACACTCATCTCTCTATAAAATAATATTGTATTTTTTATATGGGTATTCGACATAAGGCCACTTTTGGTGATTTCGATGGGTACTATTATCCAAGTAGTGGCCGTGTCAAGTTTGGGGCTTGGACATTTCCAACCATTACCATAGCACTTAAATATATTCAGGATCCCATGTCACCGTTTTATTCACCCCACAAGTAACTTAATGTCCGTTTGATATTTATATCGTTCCATACTTGATTAATAAAACCTCCACTGAATATTTTATTAAAAATATACATGTTATTTTAATAAAATATTTTAAATCATTCATTATTCTGCTCTAGTAACATTTTACGAATATTATCGTATAGAATACTTAATAATGCAATTTTATATGTAAGAAATCCAAATAATGTCGCTCCATAGTCAAATTCAAATGGGATTGGTGTGTGATTCCATATGCCTTCGCCCATAGCTAAACAAATTGGGAATAAAATGGGCATTTCCATGGTTCCTTTCTCTATGTTATCTACCTTGGAATACAACGTATCTAGGTATGCCAGTGATGTTCCCAGTCCTACGCCATATGATATTCCAGCTTCGACACCCTGACTTATAAAATAGGATACAGTCAACGATGTACCATAAATTACTGTTGTTTGTGTTAGCTTTCTTTTCAGTTTGATATATTCATCATTGTTCGATGTATGAATACCCTTTTTTAATGGCCGGGGTGAAAGAGAAGATCGTATGGAGAGCATCTATTATTGATATTATTTTTTATTTTAATTGAATTTATTCCAGTTTTCTTCCCATGATTTGTGGGGATATTTACGGACTACTCGCGAAATTCTGGTATTACATCTTCGGCAGTCTATTAATTTAAAGTCCCCCTCAAGTTCTGTTAGACACTTGATCCTGATGACTTTATGACCTCTACAATTTACACAACAACTTTTAGATTTGGGACGTTTTGGTGTTTTAAGTCTAGTTTCAGCTGAAAGTTCCAATGATTTTGCGTATAATTGGTATGCTGATATAATCTTGGTCATGTACTATAATATATACAAATCTTTATTCTTCTTCGATATTTGCGAGATAACTCGCCATGTTGAATATATCGGTGAAATAGTCAAAGGAAGCATCTACGAAATCGCCATCATAGTTTCTTTGTAATATGTTATTGGTGTCATATACCATAAATAATGCCATTAAACCCACACCAATTTTATAGAAGTTTTTAGACTTTTTCTTGGCAAATATACTATAAAAAAGCATAGCCAGAATTGCCCCAAACAGCATGAGACCAATGGGTCTCAGGTTCCAACCCATTTTGATTGTGATGGCACCAAGAACAAACATGAGAATGAATATTCCGATAGCATCCGTGAGTGCTTCTTTCGCATTAAGATCTCTGGACGTTAAAACGCCCATGAAGAAGGACAACAACGTAAAGAGTGCGAATTTATACGGAAGTTTTAATTTAATGAAGACGAGAGGAATTAATGTACAGAAAAATAAAATCAAATACATGAGCATATTTTTCGCCACGTGATCACTGAACCGCGGACTATCTATAATTCGTTGCGCTGTTACGTACGCAATTGTCCCCTGAAAAATAAGGTTACCAAACACTTTTGCCATGAAAGGAGCCTTTTCCTGAATCAATGTCATGTTTACATGAATGAAGAAAAAATATTAATTAAAGATTAATGACATGACATTAATAATGAGTACTCTCAGGGTTAAGAAATTGAAATATGATGCAATTATACCTTCACGAGGGTCTCCTTTGGCTGCTGGTTACGACTTATATAGTACATGTGATCTCAGTATTAACGCAAACGAAAGAGCTATTGTCGAGACGGGCATCGCAATTGAAATGCCAGAAGGCGTTTATGGACGCGTTGCTCCGCGATCGGGGCTCGCCGTGCGATCGGGAATATCCGTTGGAGCGGGAGTCATCGATAGAGACTACAGGGGAGAACTCAAGGTGGTCCTCTTCAATCAAGGATCAGAGTCATTCGATGTCAAAAAGGGGGACAGAATCGCACAGCTCGTGTTGGAGAGGCACGAGATGCTCGAAATTGAGGAAGTTGGCTTGTTGGAAGAAACCCACAGAGGTGAAGGTGGATTTGGATCTACTGGAGTGTGATTAATTTTTCTTTTTTGATGTATATGGTTTAATATTTCTCCCAGATATGGTCTTTCGGGTTACGGGACTCATGGCCTTTCTGAAATTATCCCTAACTTTGCGCACAAATGTTTTTAAACCGCGTTTATTAAATACGGTCTTGATTTTACCGTTATTCCCAACATTCGTACTAATATACACGCGTTTCTTGGGTTTAATATTTTTTTTGGCTACCGGGGTGAATTCCTTGTTGTACCACGTCGCGACGTTCTTATTCCTGTTGTTAGAATTAGATGCGCCATTTTTGTTATTTGAATTTGAATTTGAATTATTCGAAAGATTAGTATTCGGCGGTCTGGAGACAAGTCCCCGTCTCCGATTGAGTCGTTGCATTCTCTCTCTTCGTTGTCGTGCCTCGGTTTCGTTTTGAGTACGGATTCGTCGTTCGCGATCGGCTCGTGAAATTGGCATCGATACTTATAAATACCTCACATTAAAAATTTTATATATTGGGATTACAAGTTATAAAATTTTTTAGTTTATTTTTTTGTGTAGTATAGCTATTTAGCTTCCAAACGCAACGCCCCCAAGGCCATCCTTGATGCGTAAAATGTTGTAATTCACAGCGTAACAGCGTATTTGGGGAGAACCTCCACCGACCGGGTTCTTAATCATTAATTTAGCGTTATCGATGCGGGAAAAATTTAGTGTACCACTCGGTTGCGATTTATTGAGAGTTAAACCAAACGGCCACGTATAGAGGGGTGCCGTATCCAATACAGCGCTCGGGAGTGCGGACGTGTGCATTTCGGGGACAACGTTGTGGTGGAAAGTTTTACTGGTGTTTTCAAAGAGGGGAGTACCGTTGATGTACATTGTAGATTCGTCGAACGAATATTCGGTTTGCCACGCGGCGCCTGCGGATTGACCCGAGACCAAATGCACCGCCTTCGTCGGGTGATTGAAGTACGATAAGTCTATCTCTGTCGCTGTATTGGATGTTATTTGGTATTGAGTTTGTGTAATGAGTATTTCATGCTCTTGATCCGTGAAATACTTTCTTTCATCGGAGTCTAAATACACATACGTACCATAAACTTTGGGCGTTTCCGCCGGAGTGAATCCATCACGACACTTGACACGAACTTCAACTTCGTGGTATGCGAGACCACACAAGGGGAGACACTTGGTAAAATCCTCGGAGAAGAAGAATGGTATCATGTAATAATCGGCACTCGGTTCCACGGCTGTACCCCTGGCGTTACCCGGGACTTCGTTAGTACTAACGGCACACGAACCACGGGCACCATTTTCTTTATATAAAATATTATGAACCCCCTGGATGTACAACGAATCGAGGCGGGCGACCTCCTGACCTCCGATGTGAAGGCTGAATTCCGTGGGCGCGGATGCGGTATTGGAGAATAACCCATCGTTGTTCGTTTGAACATTACTGATACTCTGGGCTTCGATCCATAAATACGAGAGTAAATCTCCCTTGGAACGGATCGGAATAGTGACTTCGTTGTTAGAACCGAACGTACCTATGTAGTCCATTCGCTCTGGTTTTATGGAAAAGTTTGTATGGCGCTTGAAATTTTGTCGAAAAAAACTGACTTGGGGTTCGCCTGTTATATAGGCATCCTGAACACCGACACTGACAAGATCAATCAACGCAGCTGACATTTACTAATAATGTATATTAAAAATTTAGCTCGATTGATACACAAAGGACATGGTCGTGTTTCAGGCTCTCACATGGGAAGCACGGGACACGGAAGAGTGTGACGAACATCTTATCAGTATTTTTGGAAAAACCGAGGATGGAAAGTCGGTTTGCCTGACGACCAGCTTTACTCCATACTTTTTTGTTAAACTTCCAAAAGGTACATCGGAACAAGACGTTCAATCGCTATATAAGGAACTTAATACACTGAGACCCGGTTGTCTGGTGAGTTATAGTCTTACGAGAAAGAAAGATGTATGGGGATTTCAGAATAATGAAAAGTTTGCATTTATGCATTTAAATTTTAATAGTGTTGTGTCTAGGCGAAAGATCAATTCATTATTCATGTACAATGGCGATTTCAAAAAATACAAAGTGTATGAGTCGAATTTAGATCCCGTACTTCGGTTAATGCACCGAACTGGTATTGAATCAACTGGATGGCTTGATACGGGTTTGTCCTGTGTCAGATCACATCTCGCTACTGTAGATATCGATCTATTCTGTAATGATTGGAAAACCCTGAAACCAGTCGAAAAAACAACGACAGCCCCCTTTGTCGTTGGTTCTTTTGATATTGAAGCGAATAGTTCTACTGGTAAATTCCCATGTGCGACCATCATGGGAGATGCTTGTTTTCAGATCGCTATATCCTTATGTAAATTTGGATCCGACGAGCCATACGACAAAACATGCTTTTGTTATAAAAATACAGATCCCAATCTTGACGGGTGTAATATTTTTAGTTATTCTACTGAGCGTGAAATGCTGGAAGCATTCGCCAAATATCTTCATAAGATGGATGTCGATATTATATTGGGGTGGAACATTTATGGATTTGATATGGAATATATCTATCAAAGAGCTCAATTGGTTAAGTGTAATTTCGACTTTTTCAATCTGGGAAAACTGAAGAATCGTGAATGTGAAATGGTATATAAGAAATTGTCATCGAGTGCTCTGGGGGACAACGAATTAAAATTACTTCCCATGCCGGGAAGATTTGTTTTTGATTTGTTTCAAGAGGTAAAGAAGGGGTATAAATTGGATAGTTATAAATTGGACGCTGTATCTAAGGAGTACTTGGGCGATCAAAAAATTGATATGCCCGCCAAAGAAATGTTTAAGAGGTACCGCGAAGAAGATCCGGTAAAGCTTCGGGAGGTGGCCGAATATTGTATTAAGGATACACTGCTTCCTCATCGTCTTTTAACCAAATTATGTACCCTCGTGAATCTTCTAGAAATGGCAAAGGCTACCTGGGTTCCCCTCACGTTTTTGTGTGAGAGGGGGCAACAAATTAAGGTATTTAGTCAGCTATGTAAGAAGGCGAGAGAGATGGGTTTTATGGTACCGACCATCAAATACGGTGTCATGTCGGAAGATGGTTATGTTGGAGCTACCGTATTAGAGGCTACAAAAGGAGCTTATTATAATCCCATTACAGCTCTCGATTTCGAAGCCCTATATCCCAGTATAATGTGTGCTCATAACCTATGTTATTCTTCGTATGTGATGGACGAAAAGAACTATGGTAACATTCCGGGCGTCACATATGAGGAATTCGAGGTTGGAGACAAAACGTATAAATTCGCACAAGGCGTCCCGAGTCTTTTACCAAGCATTCTCGTGGAATTGAAACAATTTAGGAAACACGCAAAAAAAGATATGGCCGTATCTACTGGATCATTAAAAGAAATGTACAACGGTAAGCAGCTGGCCTACAAAATCAGTATGAACTCTGTGTACGGATTTACGGGCGTAAGTAAGGGAATGCTTCCGTGCGTCGCTATCGCATCTACGGTTACTTGTAAGGGTAGAAGCATGATTGAGGAAACAAAGAATTATGTGGAGGCCAATTTCCCGGGTTCAAACGTAAGGTACGGGGATTCCGTTACTGGTGATACTCCATTACTCATCCGAAAGGACGGAGTCATTAGTACCTCGAGAATTGATTCGCTCGTTGATATGTATAATCTTCGTTCTGATGGTAAAGAAACATCTTTGATAGATGCCGAGGTATGGACTGAAAATGGCTTTACACCCATTAAACAGATCGTAAGGCACAAGACATCTAAAAATATACACAGAGTTGTAACACATACGGGTATTGTCGATGTCACCGAGGATCACAGTTTACTCCTAAAAAATAAGTATATGGTCAAACCATCCGAGGTGGGACTCGGACAGGAATTATTACATGGAAATACCAGGGATGCATTTGAAACAGCCACGCGTATGATAAGTATTACACGAGAGGAAGCAAAGGTGATGGGTTTCTTTTTCGGTGATGGTTCGTGTGGCACTTATGAATGTCCATCTGGAATTAAACGAACATGGGCATTAAATAATTCTAATATGGATTATTTACTTGAAATACAGAAACTGTGCCCGTTTGAAACTAAGATATATGATACACTTGAAAGTAGCGGTGTATATAAATTATGCGCCATCGGAGATGTTAAATCTGTGGTTGAACGGTATAGAAAATTATTTTATAATGGCCACGGCGAAAAAATTGTCCCTCCGTGTATTCTAAATGCATTCCCCAACATTATAGAACGTTTCATTGAAGGATATTACATGGCTGATGGCGACAAAGCGGGTAACAGAATGGATTGTAAAGGCAAAGAAGGTTCTATGGGGTTACATCTATTGGGTAGAATACTGGGATATAATGTATCTATCAATACTCGACAAGACAAATTGAAAGTTCTGAGACAAACCTGGACAAAATCAACACAAAGAAGAAATCCGATTGCTATCAAAAAACTAGAGCTTCTTGGTGAGACGGACGATTATGTATATGATCTTACGACGGGATCCCATCATTTCCATGTAGGACCGGGTGAATTAGTTGTTCATAATACGGACTCTGTAATGGTTGAATTTGACGTAGGTGATCGCAAGGGAGTTGAAGCCGTAGAATACAGTTGGAAAATTGGAGAAAGGGCTGCCGAGGAATGTAGTGCCCTTTTCAAGGCTCCAAATAATCTCGAACTTGAGAAGGTATATTGGCCATTCTTTCTCTATTCTAAAAAACGATATGCCGCAAAGTTATGGACACAAGGTAAAGATGGTAAAATGAACATGGATTATATTGATATCAAGGGATTACAAGTTATTCGTCGTAATAATACAATGCATCTCCGAGAGGTGTGTAAGGAATTGTTCGATCTCATTCTCAATTCAAATGATACTGTACCACCCAAAGAATTGGCAAGACAGCGAGCGATCGAGTTATTATCGGGCGATGTTCCAAACGACAAACTAGTCCTTTCGCAAACGTTGGCAGACAGTTATAAGGTTAAGGGTGTTTCTAGGTCTGTCAATAGTGAGTATATAAATGAAATGAATCAATCCCACGTACAGGTTGTTCGTAAGATGAGAGATAGAAAACCCGGAAGCGAGCCACAAAGTGGAGATAGAGTACCTTTTATTCTTATTAAAACGGAAGATCCTCGTGCGAAGGCATTTGAGATGTCCGAAGATCCAAAATACGCAGCGGATAACAATATTCCTATAAATTACCATTATTATTTCGAAAATAAATTTTTAAATCCAGTCTCGGACTTACTCGATCCACTGTATGACGACGCTAAGCGTGAAATTTTTGGTGAGATTATCGATAAAAACAAACCCCCTAAAAAGGCACGGAAACGCAGTGAATATCCATCACTGAGTTCCATGAAAAAGGATGATTTAATCGAAGAGTGTAAGCAATTTAATATAGATTCAACCGGTACGGCTGCCGCGCTAAAGGAACGTCTAAAAGATGCACGTGCCAAGAAGGAAAATAACAGTTCGAGTATAGCAATGTTATTTAAAAACTACGAACAAAGTAATAGTAAGGAATAATGTTGTCTGATGACTTTCTACGCTCAATCGAGAGTGAGGTTGAAAAACAGGTCAATGATAAGGTAACCGTAATTCTGGGGGATATCGCAAAAAGGTGGAGTCTTCCATTGGATGCCCTTCTTCGGGACATACCAAGCATATCTACCGATACTCTAAACAGGGGACAGTGTCGGGGTGTCCAAAAAAACAATAAACGCTGTACTAGACGCGGCAAGAATGGTGGGTATTGTGGTTTTCATCTTTATCAAAAAAGAGCACTTTGTCCGGTGGTTGTAGAATCTCGTTTTCAGCACACACATGACATGTCAATTCCATTCATGGAGAATTGTCCGGCTTGTATCGCTATAAAAAATATTACACCACCCCAACATTCAACGGATCGTAATGAACTTATAGATTTGGATAATATACTATAGTAATGAGTAAATCGGATATTCTGCTAACATCAATCAATCACTTTTATGACGACACCGAGAATAAAACTATGTTAAAATCTATACTCGATAAATCCAGTGGCATATCACTTCGTAATTTGGAGTGGTTCATCACTAACTATGCAAAAAAGAATAATTTGACATATACGACAAGTAATGGTAAGTTATTTACTGTTCATTGTGCATATAAATCAACTCTCGATGGATATAGCAAAAAATTATTTGACCCATTTTGTCGTTCGGAAAAGATATCATATACGATACCGGGGACAGATGATGAAATTAGTACCACGGTTGCCCAACTCAATTTCATCAAATGGTGTATAAAAAATAAAGTGATTGATTACATTTCAAACAATAAAGATACGTTATTTAATAAGCGAGAGAAATAAACCCACCCGAAAATTTAAACGTTTGGTAGCCAGTGTAATATAAATGTAATGTATATGTATCTGTTAAACCGGATTTGAGATTTACCTCCAAATTGGTTTTATCGGATTTTAGTTGCGAAAAATCTAAGCTCCCCGATGGTTTCACATTCATTGGATACATCGAGAAGCTATAAGTATAGACATTCCTATAGGGACGAGACAATCGGGCTCTTATCGTTGTCAGGTACTTGTAATACGAATGGTTTGCGTCCGTTATATTTGGGGTGTCTTGTCCGTTGATATAGAATTTTGCTTTATCCATTACCGGATAAAAGAACGAATATAATTGATCAAAATCGAGTATAGATCCAAAATTGAATCTATTTTGAAAGTAATGATAATCGGCACTAATTGAACCTGGTATTTGATAACTTGCCAAGTAACTGGAATCCACACCCGGTCCCTGTGCGACTTCTATATTTTCAAAATCCTTGTTTCGCAAAAACCAATGAATACACTTTACCGGTATATTCGGAACCAATTGTAATTTCATTTGATCCTTGCCGACTTCGGTTTCCATGGTTGGGTGTTTCTTCACAATATCGGTGATTAACTGCGTCGCTTCTTTCATGTAATAGATTCTTTCTTCTGGGGTTATTGTCAATTCCTCTGTGATGATATCAAATTCCGGAACCGAGATAGTCGTGGATGAGTCCGTGAAGAAGGTTTGAGGGTGTAACACGAATGTAAATTCAAGCTTTTGTTTATGTATCGCACAAAGTGGGAAGAATGGTCTATTTGGTTGGTTTGTATCATATTCGTCTCCCGAATATTTTCTTGAAAAGAAGAACGGGAGGGGTATGATGAGATCGGTGTCATATTGTGCGTAAGCGCCGTTATCGACGGCACCATCATACGGAATGCCACGGTTAATCAATATCTTATTTGTAATCTTCTCGGACATTTCCATATACAACTCGTCATACAATATCATCCAATCGTCATATATAGTTTCCAATTCTAATTCATCAACCCTCATAGTAATCGATTTGAATAGATGTCTTCCCAATTGGTCAGCATAATTCTGACCATTCCCGGGAGCGCCGTTTATTTTTGGCATTTTTATTGAAATATACATATTACTCAATAAATCTCCCATGTTTTGTGGGTTCATGGTAACCTTTATGGTTTCACCAAATGGCCAGGTGGCTTTTCCTCCTGGATTAATGACGGGGGTGGTTCGATGATATTTTGAAAAATTCGAATGACGTTTCTCTTTATAGGTAAATAAAGACCTCGCCTTTTCGTCGTTGGATATAAGGTGGCCATCTTGCTTTCCTATCGCGTGAAGGCATAACATGGCTCCGGTGCTGGCACCGTTTATGTCGCACATACTACTTATTGCTTACATATTTTTAATATCTAATTTCCACATGTCTATGGGGGATGTCTGTTTCATAATTTCCAGTTGGCGTCTAGCTTCATTGGATTCTTGGATGAGCGACTTCACAGACTCTTCTGTGTATTGAACTGTTTTGATATTCAAGAGATAATCATAATTCCCATCAATTTTTGGGAAAATTTGTGATATTTGTCTTTCGAGATCCAACTTTTTCCGTCTGAAAACAACCAATTCTCCATCTATAACCATCAAAACGAATTTAGATTTGTAACTGCACAATGTTGCCTTATTTTCCAATACTTTAATGAGGTGGGATTTTCTTGCGTTGTAGTGTTTCATTCGTAATTCAATGAAATCAACGAGAATCTCCTCTGGACTTTTGTATTTGTATATTCCTCTTGTTGGATGAAATAGATGCATGTTCGAAGAGTTTAACGATCGTCTCAATTTTAAGTCTTTCATTGGATCATTACCCGTATAACCAACAATGTCAAAATCAACATTTTCGGTTGTACTGTTATTTGTATATGAAGTGATTGTCTTCTTCTCAACGAGAGTGTCGAGGTATTCTTTGTAATCCTGTGTCCATCTTCCCGGGGGAAGCTCGGTCACTTTAATCTTAGATCCCGTGTTTCTCCACACACCTTCGGCGATCCAAGCACCTTCATCACCTTCCCGTGTGATGGTACCCCTGAATCCCCTATACCATGGTTTCATGGGGACGATTGGTTTTTTATCAAGAACCCGAAGGATATTGTTTTTAATATCAAGTGGATTGAACGGCGGGACAAAACTAGAAAACCCCGTCCCGATACCCTCCGATCCGTTGATAAGTATCGTGGGAAGAGTGGGCATATAATAATTCGGTTCGATCATTCTCCCATCGTCGTCCAAATACGTGAGGATCGCATCATCTCTATGGTCAAACAGTCTTCTTGCTTCTTTTGTAAGTTTGGTGAAAATATACCTCGTTTGACTCGCGTCCTTCCCACCCATCAGTCTCGTCCCAAACTGACCACAAGGTTCGAGGAGATTGATATTATTACTACCCATGTAATCATTTGCCAATTTCACAATTGTGTCAGCGAGGGAAACTTCTCCATGATGATATGCCGATGTTTCTGCGACGTATGCTGCCAGTTGAGCAACCTTCATTTCATTTCTGAGATCCTTTTTGAAACAAGAATACATAACTTTTCGCTGGGATGGCTTTAATCCGTCCGCAACATGAGCGATGGATCTTTTCAAGTCCGCGAGACTAAAATTGACCAAGTCTTTGTGAATGAAATTTGTAATTCCGAGTGATTGGATCGACCCATACGGGACTTCCAATTCATTTGGATTCTTTGCGGTATTTCTCAAAAGCCATTCTTTTCTTGCGTCGGCCTTCTTTTTGTCAAAAGCCAGAATAATAGATTCATCTGACATCTTATCCATTTCAAATTTTACCGTGAGCTGCTGAATTTGTTTGAAATATTCTCTCGCTTCCTTCGATGTGGATGTACCCAGACCCTTGTAATATTTGATCTTCCATCCGGATTTACCGTTTCCATACCACGTCCTAAACGAAGAATCTGTATAGAATGATTTGGTTTCCGAACCCTTCGTTGCCTTAATGATAGGAGTAACCATACTCACAACAAAGTTCATTTTCAATAGACTTGGCCAGAAATGATGTATCATATTCAAGATCAGCCCCTTGATATGAGACCCATCGTTATCAGCGTCTGTCATGATCATAAGACGACCGTAGCGAAGTTCGGAAACATCTGTATATTCTTTACCTTGTTGGAGACCTAAAATCTTCTTGAGATCGTTGAATTCCTGATTAGATGTTAATTGAGACACGGAAGCATCCCGAACATTCTTACATTTACCACGGAGTGGGAAAACGCCATAATGATCCCGACCAACGACCGAAAGCCCCGCGACCGCCAAAGTCTTCGCTGAATCACCCTCTGTCACGATGAGAGTACATTTCCCAGACTGCGCTGTACCCGCCTTATTTGCGTCATCTAACTTTGGAATGCCAGTAATTTTTGATTTTCTTGAACCGTCCGTCTTTTTGAGCTCTTTCATTTCCTTGAATTTTGACAATGCCAATAGTTCATCTTGAATTCCAGTCTTGAGTACGTTCTTGATAAAATTTTTTGGTGGTTCAAATTTACTTCCAAATTCTTGTGATTTTGATGTACATTCGGATTTAACCTGACTACTGAACGTAGGATTTTCGAGGGTAGCCTTTACGAAAACGTTGAATGTATTTTTCACTTGTTGAGGCTTTAGTTTGATTTTCTTCGATAATTCATCGATGATACCCGCCGCCAAAAAAGACGTCACATGATCCACATGACTCCCTCCTTTGTTTGTACAAATACCATTAACAAACGAAACCTGTTCAAGATTGTTATCCGATGGCCCAATACAGACCGACCAGCGGTCCGCGGTGACACTGGCGAGAGATTCCACACCCTCATACATCTTCGCATAGGATTCAAGATTCATTTTGGGTAACGGTTCATCTTGAAATTTTACCTTACAGTTCGGTGTGGTACAGATATTCGCATCATATACTCTTTTATGAAATATTCTGAATATAGTATTGTCCATCTGTTTCATCCCGAACCTTTTCCAATCCGGGATAAATGATACAGATACCGAAGATTTGCTTCCATTGTATTTTTTCATGGTGGGTGTAACACATGTTGTCATATTATCCCTCCACATCTGCGAATATGACAGTTTATTTTCATGATCTTTAATTTCTATGGAAAATTCTGACGAATACACATTCGTGAGTTTTGCGCCGTATCCATTTCTTCCGCCCACCACCCTCTTTTTTGAGTCATCGTAATTGGTCGATGTTAAGAGATGACCGAATGTAAGTTCCGGATTCCACAGTTGCTCCTTTTTGTGCATTTTAATGGATACGCCACCGAGAGGACCATTGTTTTCGATCGTGATTCTTCCAGAGTCTTTATCGATGGAGACATTTATATTCGTCACCTGTTTTGGATGGAGTGAATTTCTATCGACCGCATTTACGAGTATCTCGTCAAAAATTTTAAGAAGAGCGGGGGAATATTTGATATCCCTCTTTTCAAACTTTTTTCCATATTTATCAATAAGCCAATAGGTTTCTGGCGTTACTTCAACGGGACCAACATAGGAGTCGGGTCTCTTTAATATATGTTCTATATGGGAAAGTTTTTGAATGCTTTCTTTCATTTCACTTGAAAATCTATAGACGCAATTCTTTACTTAGGTTTTTTTAGATCACATATCGTCCGCCCGATATCTCCGGGCTATACGATAGTAGTCATTAAACCAATTTACAACCTCTTTCTTTGTTTTTGTCGCATTGGGTGTATATAAATTTTTAATAATTCCAGTTTCACGTTCCATTAGTTTTATTATGCTTACTTTAGGGGGACTTACAAAACAACACCTACATACCCTTCTTGCCTTTAACCTAAATAACTTAATTTGGGATACATTATTTAGTAAGAATAAAGGTCTTATGTGTCTATACTTGTATAATACTCTATGTTGTTCATCCGTGTCCGGTCTAATTATTATATCGAGTGGTGACTGACACACATAGCATTCATGTCTCCAGGATAATTTTGGCATACTTATGTATACGACGATGCTTTACTTTATAGCACTTTTAGTTATTTTGGTTCTTTTTTTGAACAGAAACAATACACGTCGGAGCAATAAGAAGTCGTTGGAGACTTTGGTACGTCAGTCCGCTCGTTATGCGACTGCCGCACAACAAGACGCAACACCCCTCATAGCTGTATTACATGCTAATTATGCCGCGGCATATCTCTATGCGGCGACTGATATAGCCACAGATTCCGAGATACATACAGCAACTGGCGTGGATGTAGTTACATTTAAAGAACATATCGTAAATGTTCAAGATATGGTAACCAAAAGAACAACAGAAAAATGCCCCCAATTTGCGGGAGAGGTTGATTTATATTTATCAACCATAGCCGGACAGGCAGATTTATAATTCCTAAGTGAAAATTAACATCTCATTTTTTCAGTTTTTTCTGGAATAATCCATGGAAGTTACACGCGACAGCTGCTGGTATGCGCTTCTTATGCAAACTATTAAATTTTACAAGGTTATCGAACCGGATGAACGCTGCGTCCGGCTCGCTGATGCCGAGTGGCGACTGAAGCGAAGACACGAAGCCATACGAAATGCGAAAGCTCAACGTGGAATCATCGTTATCGATCCAGTCATCGATGAACCCCGCGAAAAGAGGAATTCTCATAAGATATGCGCAGCCACTACACTGGCTGGAAAGAGGTGTAGTTACAGGGCTGTGTGCGGCGACTTTTGTAGAAAGCATAAGGTTCCTACAGAAGACATCGACGGTTTGGCGAACATGATGAAGGGAATTAAAATCGATAACAAATCTGTCTCAGACGGGAGTGTTGATGACCTTTGTACTATGTTGGGTGAAATTAAAATAAACGCCTAAATTAAAAGATGTTAGATCAAGACACCCTTAGACCTGTAATTATATCAATGATATTATACATATTATTAAGCGTTTCCATCCCTAAGTATGTAACAAAACCCACCGGAATTAGACTTATTGATGACATTATCACGTATCTTATAACCCAGAAGGGAAATATTGCGTCCGGTACCATATTGGTCGGGGTAGTGATACTCGCATCAAACCATATAAGTGACAAATTCCTGTAATACAAATTCTTTACTGACAAGTCGTTTAGTGTGGAAATGATCCATTATTTTAAGATTTCTTTTGACTGCGTCGGACATATACATGACAAGCTGATCGAAATCGGGTCTTCCCCATTCCATCCCCTTCTTGAAAAGAAAATCATCTTCTTCTAAGAATCCTGGCTCACAGTCGATTGTATAAGGGGTTTCGATGTATTCCGGGGCTCCCCCGTAATTTGTAATAATCACCGGCTTATTACGAAGTGCCGCCTCTACAGCGCCCATACCCACTCCTTCGGACGATGAAAAGCTTACATAACAATCAGATATTGTATGAATATCCTCCATTTCATCATCAGAAATAAGTCCATTTATAACTTTTACTCCCGGTAATGGAATATCTACATCCTGATTACACGTAGCTTTTACAATTAAGCGCACGTTTGGCATTTCTTGTTTTACTCGCATAAAAGCGGTTAAAATACCCTTAAAATTTTTTCTATTATCTGCTATATTTCCGATGTGATAAAAGGTATACGGTTTAAATTTTTTAGGGGCGGGGATGTGAGCGTGTATCGTGATAAAATTGTTTTTGGGGAATTGTTTTGATAACACATCTTTACAGAATTGACTTGGAACGAAAATCGTTTCAAATTCATCACATATTTTGCCATAATCTTCATGTACGGTTGCCGTTTCACAAACGGTCATACAGGACAAGTTCTTGACACGACTTTTCATGTATGGGATTAAATCCAGGGTAGGTTGTGTGGGTATAAGAAACACCAGACCATAATCACATTCTGGTATATCTTCACCAAAGTGATAATACTTCGACCCAGGGAAAAGCTTACAGTATTTACTACAATGTTGACCTATGCCACTTCTTAGTGTTGGTCCTATGAATATCATTTAGTATAAAGATAATCTTGCTTTTATGTATATTACAATGTCCGACATCAGACGAGAAATTCTTGAAGAGCTCACCCGTGTTCGTCTCGATAAGACACGACTCTATACCCTCCTTTTGAAAATAGTTGATTCTTGTGAATGTTGCACCAAGACGAGCGCCCCGGCCCCAGCCCCCGTCGCCGCTCCGGTCAAGGAAGAACCGGTCAAGGAAGAACCTGTCAAGGAAGAACCTGTCAAGGAAGAACCTGTCAAGGAAGAACCGGCCCCAGTCGAAGTAAAACCTAAGGCCAAAGCGACCACGAAGAAGGCCTCCTCCACCACTACGAAGAAGGCCACGACTAAGAAAGCTGGCGCTTCCACCTCCTCTTAAGTTCATTCATAATTCCTAATCTTTTGTTCGCAGGAGAATTTATAAATAATTCGAACTCTGTTTCAATTACAGTATATTCCTTTATTTTTATGTTATGTTTTTTCAGGGTTTTTTTGATCGTTTCCCTGTCAGGAAATTCCCCCATCGGGTTAAACAGGTCTGAGACTTTGTTATCCATTAACTAATATAAACATTTCACTTTTATATTAATTAATGAAAGCGTCACCTGTTACAGTTTCTAGGTTACAACGGGATACACTTCCGAAACGCAAAAGCGTCAAAAATTCTAAAAAACGAGATTTTCCCATAAAACGTCGTAATAATATTGGTTACGAATTTAAGGAATCTCTCGAAAAGTATAATAAAATCTGGAATTCGCCCAATCCGAGTAGTATAGCAATTCAAAGAGCTATCGCCGAAGTTTTTGCTCCTGATATCGAAACAGATAGTGAGTATTATGATTACTATTCTTCAATGGACAACGTACTTGGTATTATATTGGGTGGTGGTGTGGGGTCTCGTTTATATCCTCTGACGAAAAACAGATCAAAGCCCGCGGTCCCATTGGCTGGGAACTATAGGCTAATCGATATCCCAGTGAGTAATTGTCTAAATAGTGATATTACTAAAATGTATTGTCTCACTCAATTTAATTCCGTATCACTTACCCGTCATTTAAATCAGGCATATGATACCAATATTGGTTCCTTTTTGACGAAGGGATTCGTTGAAGTATTGGCGGCACAACAAAGTCCATCAAATGAATCATGGTTCAGGGGCACGGCCGATGCTGTTCGACAATATCAGTGGATTTTCGAAGAGACTGGATGCGATGAATATATTATATTGTCTGGCGATCACTTATATCGCATGGACTATAAACCGTTGATATATTATCATCGCCTAACCGAAGCTGATATTACCGTGTGTGCCACGTATGTTGAGGAAGATAGGGCATCGTCGTTCGGTTTAATGAAAGTGGATTCATGGGGAAGAATTATCCAATTTTCTGAGAAACCCACCGGTGAAGATTTGTTTGAAATGAAAAATCAACCCAAAACGCCCCGATCCTCCAAGCCACCTTACCTCGCATCGATGGGCATTTATGTGTTTAGTGCCGATGTAGCAAAGAAATTGTTAATGGAGGAGATGCCATCGTCCAATGATTTCGGGAAGGAAATTATCCCTGATGCGAATTCCATGGGATATAATGTTCATTCGTACATTTTCGATGGTTATTGGGAAGATATTGGAACGATTGAATCATTTTATAACGCAAATTTGAAATGTAACAATAAAACACCAGATTTTAGTTTTTATGATTCTATTTCCCCTATTTATTCAAAGAGGCGACACTTGCCTCCTACGAGAATGGTCGAATGTTCTATAAACTCTTCGTCTGTCTGTGATGGTTCAACAATCGTTAAAAGTAAGATTGAAAATTCTACGATCGGTATTAGAAGTTACATAGGTGATAATTGTATTGTTACCGATTCTATTATAATGGGAGCTGATCATTTTGAAGAACCGGAAGAATGTGATGATATCCCGGGGTGTATTCCAATTGGTATTGGTCCCGATTGTATCATCAAGAAGGCTATCATCGATAAGAATGCTCGTATTGGTTCGGGATGCCATATCGTTAATGTTGATAATATTAAGGATTTGGATGCCGAGGATTGTGGGTATATGATTAAGGATGGTATTATTATCATTCCTAAGAACACCACACTTGAACCCGGTACAATCATTTAATATTGCGGTGGTCCCGGACTACCGTTTCTATTCATCCAATATATAAAAACACCAAATAATAACATTAATATAAATACTAAATACTTGAAAGGATATTTACTTTTGGGTTCATGCACTTCTTTATCTGGAAGGCGTTGGATATTTACATTTAAAGAATCTAATTTTCTAGCCAATTTGTCCAATGATATCAATATTTGAAGTTCCCTGTCTTTTGGTTTTTCTTTTACATCTACTGTTGTAATTTCTAGAATCATATACCACTTTGAATCTGATTTTAGTGTAACATAATCCCCATCATCCTGTTCTTCATATATTTTAAAGTTTAATTTCTTTATGGACATGGGATTGAAATAATTTGTCTTTCTTTTAAACATTCTAGCTTGTTTGTCTCTAAGAATGGTTGTAGAAGTTTCGGTAAAGTGTCTTTCTAGTGGGATTCTCGCTAATACCTGACCATGTCGTTCATCTATAAGTTGTGCCGATTTGGGGATATCTGGACACACAATATCGACATATTTGGGGACGTTTGATACAGAACCCGGGGCTCCGACCTGGGTGATATAGAAATCAACCATCTTGACGCCCATTACACGACTCATATCTTCGACGTGTGTATTGGATTTAAGATTTAGGTCGAGTGCAAATGTATTATTTGTCCCATCTACAAAATTAGAATCCAACATCACATACTGAACCTTTTTTGGTAAATCATGCAGAGACATATTATGAAATATACCAATATAAAAAAAAAGTTAATAATTAACATACGATGTGGTGGCTATACCTCAAGGCATTCAAAAATATAATTGAACCGACATTTGTATATAGGTTTGTTGTTGGTTTAACTATCGACACGGTTAAGTTTATGGGTAAAGTACCGATGATTGTCGGTACTCTCAGCAAATTTACATATAAAAACATGAAACTCGCACCAAACAAAGCTCAAGTTTATTATGAAAATATGAAACAAAACATGACGACCGAAATGATACAAGGAGGTGTGAATAAAATGATTGAAAATATTCACAACGAAAAATTAATATTAGAACAGGATCTTTTAAAAAAGCGGTATAAAATGGAGTGATTTAGTTAACATAAGAATAATGTTTCCTGGATTAGGTGTGGGTATTATAATGTCGGTGCTGGCGTTGTTATCCGGAACTCCCCTCGAACCGCTCCCATTTTTATTCATTTTATCTTCTGCTAGATATGTGTATGGTTCTGATAGATATTTGGACGGTAAAACTGAAGATAATCCCGAATTACTTACTTTATCCCTTATTTTATCTATGAGTATTCTGTATTATTACAATCATCCATTATGGGCATTAGTTGAGGCTTCGTGTTTGCAAATATACGATCCTCTTAAAAAGAGTTTTCCCATTTTGAAACCATTTTATGTCGGCAGTTTATTGTCATGTATTATTACCGTGGTTCCCCATATAATTTCGGGTGTAGATGTCATCCCCGGTGATGTTGTATCCATGGCGTTGCTTACGAGTGGTATAAGTAATATGGCAGACATAGATGACGTTGATGATGATTTAGACAATGAGATATACACAATTCCTGTTAAATATGGTGTACCATCTACTCGTATATTAACGAGTGGATTGTTTTTGGGGGCGGCATCCATATCAGCAAAGACGCACATTTTCCGGGCACTTCCCATCAGATCGCGACAGCGCACGAGAATGAAATCTCACCCCAAACTATTATCTAACCATATAGTAACATGTTGAGCAAACTTATATTTAACGAAGTCGCGTTGATTATGTTGGTTACAATTGCGTTTGGTCAATTGTATAGCTTATCTCCATCCAACGATTTCGGATTTAAGCGACCAATTGATCCGTATTATTACGCATTTTCCCTGATGAGCACAGCAGGGGGTTCAGAATTTAGACCCACGACAGATAGAGCCAAGAGTCTTGTTATGGTTCAATATATGGTCATCGTTACGGGGGTTGTTACTATCATTAGCCAAGCAGTTTTGGGTAAATAATTCCTAAGTTGGATTTCATCGGCGAGAAACTAAAATGGATTACATTCCATTGGTCACACACGAATACACGTTAGCTTTTTTGCAAGCTACAGAACCACTGTGTTCCGACGTTCAGCGAATAATCTGGCATAAAATTTTATACGACGAAGATAGGGAGTTAATAACTCCACCGGCGCCAATAAAGAAAGAAAAATGTTTTCCGATATATTACAGAACTTCCGGGAGTTGCTTGCCCCGGAACCTATTCAGCGACAACCATCACTGATGGATGTGCTCAGACAAGAATCCCCCGAACCAGAGGAAGATCGTCATTTACCCGTCATTGTCTCTACTACCCCCGTTAGATTTACAAATTATCCTTCCATTTTGGTTAAGGAACCAAAGGGATATATAATCGCAACTAACGAGGCAAATGAAGAGATTATAATGGAGGTATCGGTAAATGATAAATTCTCGGATACAATCCAAGTCAATTCAGATAAAGAAAAAGATCACTATTACATATAAGAATGGCTAGTGTAAAACAGAAACTAGAAGACATTCAATTGAAGTCGGAAAAAACTCTTTCCGACTTCAAGAGAAGAAATAAGAACGATTTTATTATGTACGGAGAAACGTCCAATTATAATGGACACATACAACAACTTCGTCATTTTAAGGACAGGATTAGAAAGAAAATTATAGATTTAAAAAAGGAGGAATGTACGATGACCATTTCATCACTCATGAACGAGTACAATTCCATAGATACCGACAGTGAAAGATTAACTCAATACATGAGAATTGAATTGGATAATAACGAAAAGGAGAAATGGTATAATAAACAATTCGATACGTGGCAAAATATGCCCCCCAGACAAGAATGTAAGGATTTTTCCATAGATGAGAGATTGAAATATTCGTATGGCAGGTTAATATTATTCAAGTATCTAGAGGATCGTTGGAAAATCCAAACATTTGGTAAAGATTTGGGTTCTAGGTTAGATTTTTTTTAATAACATATTATTTTTCTGTGGTAATATTAAGTACACATGAGTGCGTTAAATCCGCAACCACTCTCACTACCCTCGACATCCCGCCCGAGTCGTCGAAATGATCCAGTAAAGACTATATTGAATTTAGTTGATAAAAACAAATTTAACATGCCCGAGGGCGATTACATAGAGATATGTAGAAATTTGAGACATCTTCACGCGCGTTCTATACCCGGTGTTACTCGGAGACTAATAACGAAGATGGTTCCTCGTATAGTAACAATGGCCACCGTACCGGTTTTAATACTGCGTTCGTTTTTTAAGTTTAAAAAAATTAAACGGGCGTTTAATGTGATGCCAAATGGCTCCAGATTTGCCATAATACGAGGTGATGATAAGTTTATTCTTTCGTAATTATTATTTATCGTCTTACAATACAATCTATCAAGATTAAACCATTACCTAACGCGGCTAATACTTGTATCGATCGGCTCAATAGTTCTCTTTCCATCCTGATATAACGTGTCAAAATTTTTAAGCTTGAGTTTCGATGAGCGATGATGGCATACGAGGCAGTTCATCATCGTCATCCATATCTGCCCATGATTTACTCGTAGATGCTTCGTTCATTTTTTCCTTGTTTAACAGTTTTCGCAGATTTTCAACCAGCGCCGAATCCGTACATTCAAATTGCTCTTCGGGCATCTTGGGATCCATCACATCTCCGTGAGATTTACATAACTCACACGGAACGCTTGAATTTTCTTGACACGTATGTTCCGGTTGAATTTTCTTCTTTTTTGTTTTTTTCGGAACACGCGGAGGTTTCGGAACGGGTTCGGGTTTATTGAGGTGCATGCGACAATATCGTTCCCCGTCTATACACTTATTTCCACACGGAAGACCCTTTGCCGTTTTGCCCTCGCACGACTTTTTGGGTTGTGGAATCATCTTCTTCAATGTTTGAACTTCGGTAGTCAAAGATTGAACAAGATTTGTTAATTCAGATATCTGTTTCTCGATGTCAGCCATTTTTTTATTTGAAAAAATAGCGAGATTCGTTCGACTTAGGCATTTATTTAGCTTTTTTTGGATCCATGTTAGTCCATGGAACTTTTCCCGTGTTTGTATCGTCGAGGGTCATGGGCGCGATTTTTGTGTTCTTCTCTGGGGTAGCCGCTTCGAACGTGACCGTCTTCTTTTCGTCTTTTTTCTTCTTTTCATCCATCATGATCTTAACGAGGGCTCTCAAAACGGCGATGGCCAACACGATGGTTACGATTCGTCCTGCGTATTTGAGGAGACTGTTCATGTTATAGTATGGTTAGATTTTTGTTTTTAGATACGCCGGGCCATTTTCGTCTTGCCAATTTTACTTGCCCTTTTCAACGATCGACGGGTCGGGCCGAAACGCTTGGGGCCTCCTCGGTGCGTCTTGCCCAACTCGCGACCACGGCGTAAAGACGCCGGACCCTTGCTGAATTTACCAGTTCTGCCGAATCTGCCTCGGCGCATCCCTCCTCGGTTCGTCTTGCCCGTCATCCTGCGTGGAGGACCTCGGTGCTGCATCTTACCGACCGCACTGGTAATGCGGCGGCCGAACTTGGAGCCCCCGCGGCGGTGTATCATCATGCGCTTCGCGTGTTGCTTCGCCCGACGGTGGGCGCCTCGTGGGTCACTTCTAATTATGCTCTTTGCTTTTCT